>SXGQ01154405.1_pt1 | contig 68801 bp, 67 predicted proteins | sample 3178371 | NCBI WGS metagenome assembly SXGQ01 (sample SAMN11356859, study PRJNA531348) | freshwater metagenome | isolation source: freshwater sample F1-20 | place: China: Fuxian Lake, Yuxi | collected 2017-12-25
CGCAGCCACTGCACCGCGGCGCCGGTGACGAAGATCGAACCCTCGAGCGCGTAGACGGGGCCGTCGCCGAGGTCCCACGCGACGGTCGTGAGCATCCCGTCTGTCGGCTCCGGGCAGGACGACCCGACGTTCAGCAGGACGAAACTGCCGGTGCCGTACGTGTTCTTCGCCGTCCCCACGGTCGTGCAGCCCTGGCCGAAGAGAGCGGCCTGCTGGTCACCGGCGATGCCCGAGATGGGGATCCCGTCAGCGAGACCGGGGACCGACGAGGTCAGGCCGAAACGCCCGCTCGACGGCCGCACCTCGGGAAGCGTGCGTTCCGGCACGCCGAGCAGCCCGCACATCTCGCTGCTCCACGTCATCGAGCGGATGTCGAACAGCATCGTGCGGCTCGCGTTGCTGGGGTCAGTGGCGAACTCCCGCCCGTCCGTGAGTTTCCAGACGATCCACGCGTCCACCGTGCCGATCGCGATGTGCTCCGCCGGCGGCATGTCGTTGTTGCCGAGCAGCCATGCCGCCTTCGTCCCCGAGAAGTACGGGTCGAGCACGAGGCCGGTGGTGCGCCGGACGAGCGGCAGGTGCGGGGCGAGCTCCGCGCATCTCGCGGCAGTGCGCCGGTCCTGCCACACGATCGCGCGGGCGAGCGGAGTGCCCGTGCGCCTGTCCCATGCCACCACCGTCTCGCGCTGGTTCGTGATGCCGATGGCCGCGACCGAGTCCCCGGTGCGTGCGGTGACATCGGCGAGCGTCGCGGCGACTGCATCCCAGATCTCCGATGCGTCGTGCTCCACCCATCCCGGACGGGGGAAGTGCTGGGTGAACTCGCGGTAGGAGGAGATCGACGGCCGGCCGTCGTCGAACACCGCCCGGGTGCGCACACCCGTCGTGCCTGCATCGATCGCCAGTACTGCTGTCATGTGTGACCCTCCGTCGTGTCCCGTCCGGCCGCCGTGCTCACGCCGTCCGTGCCGCGTCGTGCAGTTCCATGATGCCCCTGTGGATCGACGGGGGGGCCGCGAGGACCTCGGCCGCCGTCACGGGACCACCGGAGAAGTCCGTCACGAGGCACCCGGCCTCGGTGAGCACCAGCCAGGCGGCCATGATGTCCCACGAGTTGAGCCCGGCCTCCAGGTATGCGTCGAGCCGGCCGCATGCCACGAAGCACATGTCGACCGACGCTGCGCCGAGCCTGCGGATGTCGCGCACCCGGCCGACCATGTTCGCCACCGTCCGCCCGTGTGCGGCACGGGCCGCGGGGTCATAACCGAACCCCGTCGCGAGGAGAGCATCAGCGACGGACGTGACATCGCGCGGTGAGATGCGCACGCCGTTCAGGAATGCGCCGTCACCCCGGGAGGCGGTGAACATCTCGTCGAGCACCGGCAGGTAGACGGCGCCGGCAAGCGGGCCGTCCGTGTCGCGCGCACCGATCGACACCGACCACGTGGGGAGACCGAAGAAGTAGTTGGCCGTGCCGTCGATCGGGTCGACGTGCCATTCCACACCGCTGGTGCCGGGCCGCGAGGCGCCCTCCTCGCCGACGACGGCATCATCGGGGCGGGCAGACACAAGTCCGTCGACAATCTCGCGTTCGCACAGCCGGTCGTACCGCGTGACGATGTCCGTGGGGGAGGACTTGGCGGACTCGCCGAGATCGCCGCTGCGCCGCCCCTCGAGTGCGGTGAGCCCCGCCCGGCGGGCGAGAGACTCCGCGACACCGACAAGGGTGGTCATCGACCGTCGTCCAGCTCTCGCCATTCCCCGAGGGCACGCAGCACGAGCACTGCGACGATCGCCGCACCCCCGGCGAACATGACTGCCCCCATGAGGATCCCCAACCCGAGCGGGAGGCCGCAGTCACCGCTGCACTGGACGTCAACTGTGCCGTACCCGATCAGTGCGCCCGCCGCCCCGGTGACGATGATCGCGACAAAAGCGAGGATGCGGGCGGTCCCGGAGGGCAGCGCGGAGAGGGGGGATTCCTGGTCGGTCACGCGGTTCATCGTAGGCGCGCCGCCACAGGAGTGAACTAGCGTCCCCTGTGCTGTGACCGGGTTGCGTTCCATCCTCCACGTGGACATGGATGCGTTCTACGTGTCGGTGGAGCTCCTTCGCAGGCCGGAACTGCGCGGACGGCCCGTCGTTGTGGGCGGGGATGCCGCACGTGGGGTCGTTGCCGCCGCCTCGTACGAGGCCCGACGGTTCGGGGTGCACTCCGCGATGGCGTCGTCGCGGGCGCGTGCACTCTGTCCCGACGCCGTCTTCATCGCCCCGGACATGGGTCTGTACCTGGAGGTCAGCGCACGCCTGCACGAGATCTTCTGCTCGTTCACGCCCCTCGTCGAGCAGATCTCCGTCGACGAGGCATTCCTCGACGTCACCGGTGCGGGGATGCTCCTCGGTGACGCGGTGCAGATCGCGTGGGACCTGCGCGAATCGGTCCGCCGGAACGAGTCGCTCACGTGCAGCGTGGGCATCGCCCCGAACAAGTTCCTCGCCAAGCTCGCGAGCGAGCACGCCAAGCCGCGCGCGACCGGGAGCGGCATCGAGGAGGGGCACAAGGTCCACGAGGTGCGCCAGGGGGACGAGATCGCGTTCCTGCACCGGTTGCCCGTCTCGTCCCTGTGGGGCGTGGGGCCGGTCACACAGGCCAAGCTCGAGGATCTCGGGATCCGCACCGTCGAGCAACTCGCCTCAGTGGACGAGCAACTGCTCCGCCGGGTCGTGGGTGACGCGCACGGCTCGCATCTCCACCGGCTGGCCCACGGTGTCGACGACAGGTCGGTGGAGCCGGAGCGCATCGCGAAGTCCATCGGCAATGAGGAGACGTTCGGGCGCGATCTCGTCACCCACGACGAGATGCATGCCCAGCTGGTCAGGCTCTGCGACTCGGTCGCCCGCAGGACGAGAGCCGCAGGGGTTGCTGCCGGCACGATGCTGCTGAAGGTGAAGTTCTCCACATTCGAGACCGTCACCAGGTCGGTCACCCCCGCGGTCCCGGTGACCTCGGGACCCGCCATGGTGGCGGCGCTGGGCCCGGCGCTGGCGGGCATCGACCCTTCCCGGGGAGTCCGCCTTCTCGGGGTCCATGCCCAGAGGCTGGGACTCAGCTCAGAGGCGCCGATGCGCTTGTTCGACGAGGACGACGACCCTGTGGAGGCTCTCGAGCGGGACTGGTCACCGGCAAGCCGCGCTGTCGACTCCATCATCGACAAGTTCGGGTCCGGCGCAATCGGTCCCGCGAGCGTCATGGGGCAGCGTCGACCGGGTGAGTCACCGTTCGGGCCGGAGTCCGGCTGAGTGCATTGCCTTTGGCCCCCCGCGGTGAGAGACTGTGGACGTGCCATTGTCAGACGAAGAACAGAGGATCCTCCGCGAGATCGAGGAGAACCTGAAGACCGACGAGCGTTTCGCCCAGAAGGTCTCGGGGCCCGGGAGCATGTACTCAGGGGCGGTGCGCACGGTGAAGCGCGCCACGTTCGGTCTCGTCGTCGGTCTCGTCGCCATGGTTCTCGCGTTGCGCGTGCACTTTCTCTTCGCGTTCGTCGTGTTCGCAGGGATGCTGGCGCTCACCCTCTTGATCGAGAGCCAGTTGCGCATGCTCGGCCGTGTCGGTGCGCGCGACCTCGCGCAGAACCTGCGCACCCCGCGCATCCGCCGCGACGACACAGACAAGTCCTGAGCCGCCCGCCCGTGTCCGCAGACGCTCGCGGCTGGGTCCTGTGTCGCTACCCTGTGCCCATGTCGTCTTCGCCCGCTGGACTGGTCACGCCGCGGGTCATCGGCGCCGTTGCCGCCCGGCCGTGGTTGTGGACGACCGCTGTCAGCCAGGTGTTCCGCTTGGCGCGGAGGGGCTGGTGGCACCGGCCGCCGTTTCTCCCGCTGCCCGGTGCCGCGTACCTGGAGTTCCGCCTGACGACCCAGTACGGCGGGGGCGAGGTCCGCGCCGGACGGCGTGCGTCCGCCACGGATGTGGTGGACTATCTGACATGGTGCAGGAACTGGGACAAATCCGCAGGGCGGTCGCGATGATGTCGCGCCTGGCCCACGCGTCCTGCCTGACGACCGCAAGTACGACCGGCGTGCGGAGATAGCAATGCGGAGCGCGCTCGTACTAAACGCCACGTACGAACCGCTCAGCGTCGTGTCATCCCGTCGTGCGATCTGTCTCGTCCTGTGCGACAAGGCGGACATCGTCGAGGACGACGGCTCCACCGTGCACTCGGAGCGGCTGACAATGGCGGCCCCGCTCGTGATTCGTCTGAGGTACGTGGTGAAGGTGCCCTACAACCGGCACACGGCCATGTCCCGTCGTGCAGTGTTCGCGCGGGACAACCATCGGTGCGGTTACTGCGGGGGCCACGCCGACTCCATCGACCACGTTCTGCCGCGGTCACGTGGCGGCAAGAACGTGTGGGAGAACGTCATCGCGGCGTGTCGGCCCTGCAACCTCAACAAGAGGGACAGGACCCCCGAGGAAGCAGGCATGCGCCTCCACAACCACCCACGGGCGCCGCGCGAGCTGTCGTGGATCGTGTTCGCAGTGCCGCGGGTGCCGGAGGAGTGGAAGCCCTACCTGGCGCAGGCGAGTTGAGCGCCCCGAGCTGTCGTCGTGGCTGAGTGGAAGACGCAGCGTTGGGAGGGCCCGGCGGGGGAGTTTCACGGGTCAGACCCAGAGCCGGTGCGTGCCGTCAGATGGGTGAGGGTCTCCCGCCCCGCGATCGTCCTCGGGTCGACCCAGCCCGCCGCTGACATCGACGTGGCCGCAGCCGGGCGTCTTGGTATCGACGTGGCGAGGAGGCGCAGCGGGGGAGGTGCGGTGTACCTGCACCCGGACGATTCGGTGTGGGTCGACATCACCATCCCCCACGATGACGAACTCTGGGTCGACGACGTCACCCGGAGCATGCTCTGGGTCGGTGCCGCGTTCACCTCCGTTCTCGGGCAGTCGTTCCCGGTCGGAGCCGTCGCCGTGCATGACGGACCGTTCAGTGCGGGGGTGCTGGCGCGTGCCTATTGCTTTGCTGGTCTTGCGCCGGGCGAGGTGACTGCGGGGGGTGCCAAGCTCGTCGGGGTCAGCCAACGACGAGGGCGCGACGGTGCGCGGATGCAGTGCGTGGTGTATCGCCAGCTCGACCCGGCTGCCTTCGCGCCGTGCTTCGCGGACGGGGAGATCTCGTCGGCCGTGCGCGAGGTGCCGGTTGCGGTCGCACCGGTCGCACCGTCAGCGCTTCTCGACGACCTTCTCGCCGTCCTGGCGCGCTGAGTCCCTCCCTCGCGCGGGGCGGGGTCACCCCATCGTCAGCGTTGCCTTCACTGCCGATTGGTGCTCACGCATCGGCCGCACAACCCGCCTTTCGTGAACCCCGCGACCGTGTCAGCCCTGTTCTGGTCGGGGAGGTGGGGGGAAGAGTGGCGCAAAGTGGGGTCAAGTGGTTGACAGTGGGGAGTAGTGGGGCTAATGTCACACCCTGACAGGGCGGTCTTCGCCCGGTCAGGGAGGCGGAGAAGTGTTCGTTGGGGCGCACGAGAGGCAGCTCGACCCGAAGGGTCGCATCGCCCTGCCCGCGCCGTACCGCCCCCGACTCGAGCCCCGCTGTTATCTCGCCTTCGGCCGGGACAAGTGCATCGACGTGATGACCGCCGAGGCCTTCGAGCTCCTCGGCCAGGAGGCTGTCGAGAAAGTGAAGAAGGGCGAGATGAGCCGTGCCGAGCAGCGCGCCCTGGCCTTCAACTCCGTCGAAGTCGTGATCGATGCCCAGGGCAGGATCAACCTCTCCGAGGAGTTCCGCGCCTATGCGGGGCTCATGCTCAATTCCAGGATCGTCGTGGCCGGCTCGTTCGACCGCGTCGAGATCTGGGACCCCGCCCGTTACGAGCGCGTTGCGCTCGAGGGCACCGAACAGATCGCAGGAGCGGACGCGTGATCCATCATGGCGCCAACTCCCGCACAACACACCGAGGACCTTCGGTCTTCGGCAGTCTCCCGGACGACACGGTGGTCAGCTCCAACTCCGCCCGCTGTCATCGCGTCTGCACCGGGGAGAAATCCGGGCAGCATTTGCCGTCCGGGAGGCTGCCGAGGGCCGAGGGATGCCCGATGAGCAACGGGTTCTCCCATGCCCCGGTCATGCTCGAGGAGATCCTCGGGGTGTTTCAGGGGATGGATACCGGCGTCTTCGTCGACGCCACGCTCGGTGGGGCCGGCCATGCGGCCGCCGTGCTGGCCGCGCACCCCGGTGTGACACTTCTCGGCATCGACCAGGACGATGCGGCGCTCGCCGCCGCGGCGTCCCGTCTGGATGCGGCAGGTCTTGGCGGGCGCGCCGCCCTCCGGCGCGCCCGCGTCGAAACCGTGGGTCAAGTGGTGGAAGGAGAGGGCATCGGCGTGGTGGCCGGTGCCCTCTTCGACCTCGGCGTGTCCTCACCCCAGTTCGACGTCGCCGAGCGGGGTTTCTCCTACAGGCACGATGCCGCCCTCGACATGCGGATGGACAGGTCGCGCACCCTCACGGCCGCGACCGTCGTCAACACCTATGACACCGACTCCCTCGCACGGATCATCGGTGAGAACTCCGACGAACGGTTTGCCGGCCGCATTGCCCGCGCCATCGTGGCGAACAGGCCTGTCCGCGGGACCGCCCACCTGTCCGAGATCGTGACCGCGGCGATTCCTGCCGCGACACGCCGCCGCGGCGGGCACCCCGCCACGCGCACGGTCCAGGCCCTGCGCATCGAGGTGAACCAGGAACTCGAGATTCTTCCCGGCGCGCTCAGTGCGGCAATCGCGGTGCTGGCGCCGGGCGCCCGGCTCGCCGTGCTCTCGTACCATTCGGGCGAGGACCGCATCGTCAAGTCCGTGATGCGCGACGCCGAGACGGGCGGGTGCACCTGCCGGCCGGGCCTCCCGTGCGGATGCGGGGCAGTGCCCACCGTGCGCAGGGTGAGGGCAAGCCGTGAGGCGACGCCGGCCGAGACCGCCGCGAACCCGCGGGCCGCATCTGCACGCCTCCGCGTCGTGGAAAAGACCGAGGGTGCGGTCCGCTGATGGCGCTCGCACTACGACTTGCATCGGTCCTGCCCGACAGGGACGGGACACGCCTCACTCTCGTGCCGGCGCGCACCAGGAGGCTGCCCCTGCCCATCGTGATGACGTGCCTCGTCATCATCAGCATGTTCGCGGTGGTGACCCTGACCACGCACATGGCGAGCCAGCAGATGCGGATCGACAGGCTCAACACCGACATCATCCGTGCGAGGAACAACTACGACAAGCTCCGCGCCGAGCGGGCGAGGTTCCAGTCCCCCCAGTACCTCACGGACCGCGCGAAGTCGATGGGCATGGTGCCGGGAACCCAGACGAGAATGGTCGAGGTGCCGGTGGATGCCGCAGTCCTCGTCGCGACGGGGGTCGGCAAGGTCGACTCCGACGTGGCTGACTCGAGGGAGAGCCCGCTGGATGAGTTCGGCCGGATGAAGCGCACCGGCGGGGCCGCCCCGTGACCGCGCCGGCGGGGATCCGGCGCGGCAGTCGTTCACACGGCAATGCGCGCACACGTGACACGTCTGTCCCGGGGCGGACGCAATCGTCCCGCAAGCCGGCGTCGCGGCAGTCGACTGCGTCATCGCGGCAGTCGACTGCGAATGCCGCAGCGCGCCGTCCCGCGTCGCGTCCGTCAGGTCGCGGGTCGTCCTCGCACGCCCGCGGCGGGTCGACGCACGACCGCAGGCCCCCGGCCCGCCCGGTCCGCCCCACCCGCCACGTCCGTCCTGCCGTCAGCCTGAAGAAGGAATCCCAGGAGGTGGACCAGCGAATGCGCGACCGTCTGCGCTGGGTCGTCATTCTCGTGGTGTTCGCGATGGCCTGTCTCGTGGTCCGCGTGGCGATGCTGAAGACCGTCGACCGTTCCGGCTACCTGGAGGCGAGCATCGACCAGCGCACCCGCGTGAACACGCTGCGCGCCAGCAGGGGAGTGATCTTCGACCGCAACGGGCACGAACTCGCGCTCTCCGTGCCGACGAACACGCTGTGGGCGGACCCGAGGGCGATCATCGACCCGCCGGCCACTGCCCGTGCCATCGCGGGAATGCTCGGGATGAGCCCGCAGGATGAGGCTGCACTCGCAGAGCGCCTGTCGCGCAGCGGCCAGAAGTTCTCCTATGTCGCGCGTGAACTGTCGAAGGACGTGGTGAAGTCGGTGCTGGCGCTGAATCTCACGGGCATCTACTCGTACATCGAGCCTGCCCGTGTCGTGGAGAGCGGGGCTGCGCAGGCGCTCATCGGCACGACGGACCCCGACGGCCTCGGCACATCGGGTCTCGAGCTGCAGTACGACACCGTCCTCACCGGTGCCGACGGGACGCAGGTGCGCCAGGTCGACAACCAGGGCCGTTCGATCGCCGGCGAGGGCAGCATCACGAACCAACCCGTGCCCGGTGACGACCTTGTGCTCTCCATCGACAGGACGATCCAGTACCAGATGGACGCGGCGGTCATCGCCCGGGTTGAGCGACTGTCAGCGAAGGGCGGCACGGCGATCGCAATCGATTCCCGCACCGGCGAGATCATCGCGATGTCGAACGTGAAGCGTCGTGCGGACGGCACCGTGGCGGTCGCACAGGGGAACCTCGCGGCAGTCGAGGCCTACGAACCGGGCTCCGTCGCGAAGGTCTTCAGCGTCAGCGCGGCGGTCAACGAGGGCATGGTCGGGCCGTCCACCGTGCTCCGGGTCCCCGGGGTCGTGCGCATCGATGACTTCACGATCCGCGACGCGTGGCCGCACGGACCGATCGACATGTCGGTGCGGGGGATCCTGAGCGAGAGTTCCAACATCGGCACGATGATGGTGGCCGAGAAGATTCCGTTCACGAAGCTCCATGACTACCTGTCGGCGTTCGGCTTCGGCAGACACTCAGGGCTCCAGTACCCGGGCGAGAGCCGCGGTTCCCTGAAGTCGGTCAAGAAGACCTACGGCACAGAGCGCTCCACGGTGTCCTACGGGTACGGATTCTCCTCGACTGCGCTGCAGATGGTGAGCGCCTTCAACGCCGTCGCAAACGGGGGTACGTTCGTGGAGCCCCGCCTCGTCACCGCGACCATCGACCGCGCGGGCAGGAGGCAGGAGATGGAGCCGTCGAAGACACGCAAGGTCATCGAGCCGGCCACTGCCGCCGTCCTGACCGACATCCTGCGGGATGCGGTGTGCACGGGCACTGGCGAGAAGGCCAAGGTGAAGGGCATGGAGATCGCAGGCAAGACGGGAACCGGCTACAAGCTGCAGGCAAACGGCACGTACAGCACCGATGCGGGCGGTCGCCGTTACTTCGCCTCATTCGTCGGGTTCTTCCCGGCACAGGCACCGCGGGTGACGATGCTCGTGTCCATCGACGAGCCGAACTCGTCGTCGATCGACCGCTTCGGTGGCACGGCGGCCGCGCCGGTGTTCGCCCAGCTGGTGCCGACCATCATGAACGAATTCGGCATCGAGCCGACCGGGCCGGACGCCGGCTGTGACGGTCGCGCCGCGACTCTCGGCCACTGACGGGGCGCCCGTGTCCCGCCGTTCCGTCGAACCCGCCACGGCATCAGCGGTGGCCACCCTCGCGGGAGGGTCGGTCGCTGCTGGCGACCGAGGGGCGAGCGTCACGGGCCTGTCTGATGACTCGCGCACGGTGGCCGCGGGCGACATTTTCTTCTGCATCCGCGGTGAGTCGACCGATGGGCACGACGCGGCCGCCGCGGCGGTGTCGGCCGGTGCCTCGGCGCTCGTCGTCGACCATGTCCTGGACGGCGTGCCGAGTGCGGTCGCCCAGATCGTCGTGCCCGACGTGAGAGCCTCCGTGGGTCCCGTCGCCGCGGCACTCACGGGGAACCCCGCCTCGCACCTGCGGATGGTGGCGGTGACGGGAACGAACGGCAAGACCTCGACGGCGCGGTTCATCGCCGACATCCTCAATGCAGCGGGGCAGAGCACGGAGGTGATCGGGACGCTCTCGGGTGTGCGGACCACCCCGGAGCCGGTCGAGATCCACGGGCTGCTGGCAGATGCCGTCACTGCGGGCATCGACACCGTGGTCATGGAGGTGTCGTCGCACGCACTCGTCCTCTGCCGGGTCGACGGCATCGTCTTCGACGTTGCCGTGTTCACGAACCTGTCGCGTGACCACCTGGACTTCCACGGGACCATGCAGGACTACTTCGCCGCGAAGGCATCCCTGTTCACCCCCTTGCGCACGCGTGCCGCGGTGGTGAACACGGGGGATGAGCACGGACGCAGGATCGCGGAGGCGTGCTCGGTCCCACTCGTCACCTACTCCATCGCCGACGCACAGGGACTCGACGTCGGCGCGGACAGCATGACGTTCGTGTGGCGCGGTGCACGCGTGGAGGCCCCGGTCGGCGGACGGTTCATGGCTGAGAACGTCATCGCGGCGGCAAGCGCCGCCGTGGCGTGCGGTATCGACGCAGCCACCGCCGCCGGCGCGTGCTCCGCACTCGAGCCGGTTCCCGGCAGGCACGAGTCCGTGCCCACAGGTGCGGATTACTCCGTGATCGTCGACTACGCCCACACGCCGGAGGCGCTCACAATGTTGCTCGCATCCGTGCGCGCAGTCGCGAAGGGCCGTGTCATCGTCGTGTTCGGGTGCGGAGGGGACCGTGACCGCGGGAAGAGACCGGAGATGGGTGCGGCTGCCGCGGCCGGCGCGGATGTCGTCATCGTCACGTCCGACAACCCCCGCGGAGAGTCTCCCGGCGCGGTCATCGATGACATCACTGCAGGAATCCACGGCACTTCTGCCCAGGTGGAGACGCAGCAGGACAGGGCGGCGGCGATTGCATCCGCCATCGGGCGCACCCGAAGTGGTGACATAGTGGTCATTGCAGGGAAGGGCCACGAGCCCTACCAGGAGGTGGCGGGCGTTCTCGTGCCGTTCTCCGACGTGGAAGTCGCGCGGGTCGCGATCGAGGGAAGGAGCACAGCGCGGTGATTGCGGTCCTGATCGGCGGTGCCGTGTCGATGTTCCTCTCGCTGTTCGGGACGAGGTGGATGATCGGGTTCTTCGCGTCCCTCGGGATGGGCCAGCCCATACTCGGTTCGGAGGACCACGGCCCCGTGCACCACATGAAGAAGCAGGGGACCGCGACCATGGGGGGGATCGCGATCCTTCTGTCCGCGTTCGTCGGGTGGCTCGTCGCCCACCTGCGGGACGGGATCGCGCTCTCGGACCAGGCGATGATCATGTGGGCCGCGGTGCTCGTGCTCGGGTTCATGGGTTTTCTCGACGACTTCCTGAAGGTGCGCAAGGCGCACAACAGGGGAATCCTCTGGAAGAAGAAGGGCTACATCACCTTCGGTCTCGTCGTGGTCCTCATGACGTGGCTGCTTCTCGGCACCGGCGTCAGCGAGACGCTCTCCTTCACGCGCTTCGATCTGCCGGGATGGGATCTCTCTGCGCCGCTGTGGGTCATCTGGACCTCGGTGATGGTGTGGTCCACCACGAACGCCGTCAATGTGACGGACGGTCTCGACGGCCTGGCCGCCGGGTCGGCCCTGTTCGGCTTTCTCGCCTTCACCGTCATCGCATACTGGGCGTTCAGGAATCCGGACGTCTACCGCCTGGTGAACCCGCTCGACCTCGCGGTCTTCTCTGCCGCGATGGCCGGTGCCTGCGGGGGCTTCCTGTGGTGGAACGCCGCACCGGCACGGATCTTCATGGGCGATGTCGGCGCCCTCGGCATCGGGGGAGCGCTCGGGCTCCTCGCGGTCACGACCAACACCCACATGCTGCTGCCCCTCATCTGCGCCCTGAACGTGATGGAGGCAGGGAGCGTGGCGCTGCAGATGGGCGTCTTCAAGGCGTCAGGCCGCACGCGCCGCCTCTTTCGCATGTCGCCGGTCCACCACCACTTCGAGCTCCTCGGTTGGCCGGAGACCACGGTCATCATCCGCTTCTGGATCATCTCGGGTCTCTGTGTGGCCGCGGCTCTCGCGATCTTCATCGCCGACTTCACCTCGATCGCGGACAGCCTCGGGGGTCGTTGATGCCTGTCGCTGCGGTGTTCGGCCTGGCTGTCACGGGCAGGGCGGTGGTAGAGGCGTTCCGCCGCCGCGGTTTCGACGTCGTCGCTGCCGACGACGTCCCCGTGCCCGGGCACGCCGCCTTCGCATCTGCTTACGGCGCCCGTCTCGTCGATGTCGCGACGGACGACGGGCTGGACGGGTTCCTCGACGGGGCCGACGTGCTCGTCCCGGCGCCCGGCGTCCCGCCCCGCAGCCGGGTCATCGCCCGTGCCCTCGCTGCAGGGGTGCCGGTCCGGTCGGAGATCGACATCGCGCACGACTGGGAGCAGGCGCGCCCCGGCGGCGCACGACCCGTTCTCGGCGTCACCGGCACGGACGGCAAGACGACCACGACGATGATCACGGCCGCACTGCTGCGCGGCGCCGGCCTGCGCGCCGAGGAGGTCGGCAACACGGACATCCCCTTCATGGCGGCAGTGGACGACCCAGACATCGATGCGTTCGTGGTGGAGTGCTCGAGTTTCCGCCTGCAGTTCACGGAGACCTTCCGGTGCGACGCGGCGACCTGGCTGAACCTCGCTCCCGACCATCTCGACTGGCATCCGGACCTCGGTCACTACGCCGCGGCGAAGGAGCGCATCTGGGCCCACGTCCGTCCCGGTGATGTCGCCGTGGTGCCGCACGGGAACGAGACGATCTCGGGGGCCGCCGCGCGTTCCGGTGCACGCCCTGTCACCTTCGGGCTCGGCTCGGGTGACTACCGGGTGGAGGCGGGCAGTCTCGTCGGCCCGCGCGGTGCACTGTGCAGCGTCTCGGCCATGTGGCGCACGATGCCCCATGACCTCACGAACTCGCTCGCGGCCGCTGCACTGGTGCTCGAGACCGGGTTGGTCCCCCCGTCGACTGTCGAGGCGTCCCTCGCCGGTTTCGCGCCGGCCCACCACCGGATCGAATTGGTCGGGACTTTCGCAGGCTCGAGATGGTTCGACGACTCGAAGGCGACCAGCCCCCATGCCGCTCTCACGGCCATACGGGCCTTCCCCCGGCTTGTTCTCATCGCGGGGGGCCGCAACAAGGGGCTGGACCTCTCCGAAATGGCGTGCGAACCCTCGCGGATGCATGCCGTCGTCGCCATCGGGGACGATGCGGACCTCATTGAGCAGGCATTCCGCGGCACCTGCGAGGTCCGCCGGGCAGGCTCGATGCGCGACGCAGTGGCCGCCGCCGCGGACCTCGCTGAGCCGGGTGTGGACGTGGTGCTCTCGCCGGGATGCACCAGTTTCGACTGGTACAGGAACTACAACGAACGGGGGAACGACTACCAGGAGTCGGTCCGCCGGCACTTCGGGGAGGAGGCGACACGATGAGCACGACTGACCCGCGCCCGAGGGCGCCGTCCATCGCCGACCGTCGCCGGGACATGCTCCACAGGCTCGGTCTCGACGAGAAGCACAAGATGGCACTCAAGTCGCCGACCACCGCGTTCTACGGGATCCTCGTCATCGTCGCTCTCTTCACCGCGCTCGGCCTGATCATGGTCTTCTCGTCGTCGTCGGTCACCAGTCTCCACTCGGGTGAGTCCGCATGGAGGCTGTTCCGGCGCCAGACGATGTGGGCGCTCGTCGGCCTCGGGTCGATGTGGGGCGTGTACAAGATTCCCTACCAGAACTGGAGGCGCCCGCGGTGGCTGCTGCCGTTCGCAGGCATGGCACTCCTGCTCAATGCGGTCGTGCCGTTCGTGGGTCGTGACATCAACGGTGCACGGGCCTGGCTGCAGTGGGGATGGTTCCGTCTGCAGCCGTCGGAGTTCCTGAAGATCGCATCGATCATGTACTGCGCCCACTTCCTCACCCGCCGCCACAGGTACGTGGCCGTCAAGGAGATGGTGCTCAAGCACATGGTCATCGTCATGGGGCTGACATGCGGGCTGTGCGTCCTCCAGCGCGACTTCGGCACTGCACTCGTCTTCGCGAGCATCATCCTCGTGATGATGCTCATCATCGGGATCCCGATGCCCCAGTTCGCCGCGACGGTGGGCGTGGTCTCGCTCGCCGGGCTCGGGGTGCTCACCCAGGCCGACAACGCCAGCAAGCGACTCCTCGCGTTCTTGGACCTCGACGCGACGAAGAGCCTCGACGGGTACCAGGTCCACCAGGCGCTCCTCAGCATCGCAAACGGCGGTCTCGGTGGCACCGGAATCGGTTCCGGCACGAGCAAGTGGGGCTACGTGCCGCTCGCGTACAGCGACTTCATCTTCGCCGTCATCGCGGAGGAACTGGGCATCGTCGGTTCGGTGCTCGTCATCGCGGGTTTCGCGGCCCTCGTGTACTTCGGGGTCCAGACCGCTCTCGGGGCACGCGACATGCACGGCGCCCTCCTCGCGGGCGGGATCTCGGCGTGGTTCGCGTTCCAGGCCATCATCAACATCGGGGGGATCATCGGGATCATGCCGATGACGGGGCTCACCCTGCCGTTCATGTCGTACGGCGGTTCCTCTCTGATGGCGACGCTCGTGGCGTCCGGGCTTCTCCTCAATGTCGCCCGGCACGTCAAGTAGGCCGTGATGGTCTTTGCGGTCGTCACGGGCGGCGGCACGAGCGGTCATGTGGTGCCGGCACTGGCGGTGATGGAGGCTCTCGTTGATGCGGGCCACCGCCCCGACGAGATCGCGTATGCGGGCAGCCGCAGGGGAATGGAGTCCTCGATGGTCCCCCAGACCGGCGTGCAGTGCGCGTTCCTCCCCGTGTCGGGTCTGCAGCGCTCCCTCTCCCTGCGGTCGGTGCTCGCGAACATCGCGTTCCCGTTCCGCCTGGCTGTCTCGAGGGTCATGGCCCGCAGGCTGGTCCGTGAATGGTCGCCGCGTGTCGTCGTGTCGGTCGGGGGCTACGCGAGCGAGCCGCTGGCGCGTGCGGCTGTTGCGGCAGGGATCCCGCTCGTGTGCGTGAGCTACGACATGGTGCCCGGGCTCGCGACACGCCGGCAGTCGAGGAGGGCCTTCGCGTGTGCCGTCGCGTTCGAGGGCTCGAGCCTGCCGCGCGCCGTCATCACCGGTGCCCCCGTGCGCAGGTCCGTGCGCACAATGGATCCGGTGGCCTGCCGCGCGCAGACCCGTGCGGAACGGGGGATCGACGACGGTTGCATGCTCGTCACCGTCGTCGGGGGTTCCCTCGGGTCAGCGGCGCTCAACGCATGCGTGCCCCCGCTCGCCGCCGCACTGGCCGCGGCGGGCGTCCGCGCCCGCATTGTGAACGTGACCGGGCGCCGGTATTCGCACGGCACGGAGGTGCCCGGTGCTGTCGGGACGGTCACGGTGGAGACGGTCGCATACGAGGACGACATGCCCTCGTTGCTCGCGGCGACCGACGTCCTAGTGAGCCGCGCGGGTGCGAGCACCGTTGCAGAGGCCGCCGCGATCGGTGTCGCGGCCGTGTTCGTGCCCTGGCCCGGCGCCGCCAACGACGAACAGACACGCAACGCCGGTTGGCTGTCGGCGCAGGGCGCCGCGACGACGGTGCGCGAGGGGACCGACCTGCCCCGGTCCCTCTCCGCAGAGGTCGTGCGCCTCTGCCTGGATGCTGACGCACGCCATGAAATGGTCACCAGGGCACGGGCGGCGGGAGTGGCGAACCGCGGGACCGGCCTCGTCGATCTCATCACGGACGCATCCCTCGCCTGAGCGCGGGGTGGAACAATGGGTGGTTCATGACCACGCCAGACCCCCGCAGCTCCGCAGTGGACCTCTCGGTCCCGCGGCGATTCCACATCGTCGGGACAGGCGGGCCCGGGATGAGCGCGGTTGCGGTGCTCCTCGCCCGGATGGGTCACACGGTCTCTGGTTCGGACCTCCATGAGTCCGCTGGAACCGCAACAGCCCGCCGGTACGGGGTGGACGTGCACATCGGGCACGCAGAATCGAATGTGGACGGCGTCGACTGGGTCGTCCATTCGACAGCAGTGCCCCAGACCAACATCGAACTGGTCGCGGCGCGGGCTGCAGGCACGCCTGTCGTGCACAGGGCCGCCGCACTGGCTGCGATCACCGCACGGCACAGGTCGGTGGGGGTGGCGGGCACCCACGGCAAGACCACGACGTCATCCCTGCTGACCGCGATGCTGCGCGGCGCGGGCCGTGACCCGTCGTTCGTGATCGGGGCCGAGGTGCTCGGGCTCGGCACCGGGGCTGACCTGGGCTCTGACGGCACCCTCGTGGTCGAGGCAGACGAGAGCGACGGCACGGCCCGGTCACTCGTCCTCGAGTCGATGCTCCTCACCAACGTCGACATCGACCATCTCGACCGTTTCGGCACCGTCGAGCGCATCGAGGACGAGTTCGTGGAGATCGCGTCGCGCCTCGGGGGCACCCTCGTGGTGTGCGGTGACGACCCTCGGGCGGCCTCCGTCGCGCAGCGGTGCGGCCCCGTGCGCACAATCACGTACGGCTTCGGGGCCGGCAACGACGTCACACTCTCCGAGCCGGTGACGGGCACTGGGGGCATCGCGTTCGCTGTCGCGTCACCGGACGGAAAGGCCGATGTCGACCTGCCGTTGCTCGGTCGCCACAATGCGCTCAACTGCGCGGGAGCGATGGCGATGGCCTCGGTCCTCGGTGTCCCGCTCGGTGCGTCTGCGGCCGCCGTCGCGACCTTCGCGGGCGTCGACCGCAGGTTCGCGGCACGGGGCACCGCCCGTGGTGCGCTGCTCATCGATGACTACGCACACCTCCCCGCCGAGATCGACGCGACGCTCCGCGCGGCGCGCACGCACCCCGGCCTCCGTGGTCGGCTCGTCGCGGTGTTCCAGCCGAACAGGTACCACCGCATCGCAACGATGGCCGGTGACTACGCGGGTTGCTTCGCCGCCGCGGATGAGGTCTTCATCACGGATGTGTACGCATCCGGCACCGAGCGCATCGAGGGAGTCAGCGGGCTCCTCGTGGTCGATGCGGTGCGCACCAGCCACGGCAGTGTCGTGTGGGCGCAGTCGCGCGGGGAACTCGTCGAGCAGGTGATCCGCGTCCTCGGACCCGGGGACATCTGCGTGAGCATGGGGTGCGGCGACATTTCGGGGTTCCCCGACGAACTGCAGGATTCCGCATGAGCCCGTCCAGCCGCCGGACGGACACGGAGGGAATCGCTGCCGCGCTCCGCGCAGCGGGTCTCTCCGTCGGGGTTGATGCACCATTCGGTGCGCTCACCACCTACGGGGTCGGGGGGAGCGCGGCACTGGTGGTCGAGACCGCCGGCCAGGACGATGCCGTGGCGGTCGGGCGGGTCATCTCGGCGCACCCCGGCACGGAGGTGTGCGTCATCGGCAACGGCAGCAACACCCTCGTGGCCGACAGCGGCTTTGACGGTGTCGTGGTGCGCACGAGACCGCCCAAAGACCCTGCGGCGTTCGCAGTCGAGATTGTCGACGGCACGGTGTCCGTGGGGGCATGGATGCCGCTTCCCGTCCTCGCGCGCCGGTCGGTCGCCGCAGGTGCCCACGGCCTCGAGTGGGCTGTGGGCGTGCCGGGCACTGTCGGAGGGGCAGTGAGGATGAACGCGGGCGGACATGGCGCCGAGATGGTCGACTCGCTCGTCACGGTGCGCTTGGTCAGTCTGGCGACGGGTGCGTGCGCAGAGGCATCCGCATTGGATCTTGCCCTGCACTTCCGTGGCTCGGCACTCGGCCCCTCCCATCTGGTGACCGAGGCGACGTTCGCGGTGTCACCGCCGGGGGACCATGATGGCGAGGCTGACCTCGCAGCGATCGTGGCATGGCGCCGCGAGCACCAACCCGGCGGCCGCAACGCGGGGTCGGTGTTCGTGAACCCGTCACCCGGACAGGGCAGCGCCGGCGCGCTCATCGACGCGGCCGGCCTGCGGGGGCTCACTGTCGGAGACGCGACGGTCTCGCAGAAGCACGCGAACTTCATCCAGACCGGGCCCGTCGCCACCGCCGCAGATGTGGTCGGCCTGATGGAGTCTGTGCAGGACACGGTGCGCGAGCGCACCGGCATCGTGCTGCGCAGCGAGGTGCGGATGGTCGGGTTCGGCGCCGCCGTCACGGCGCGCTTCGCAGGAGAGTCGCACACTGATCCCGCCGTGGAGGCTGCGCGGCGGGGTCTTGCTCGCATGCTCGGGGAACCGTCATGAGCCGCGACGACACACGGGGCGGCGCACCCGGCATGCCGGGGCCGGAGGACGTCGTGGAGGTGTCCACTGAGGTGCTGGACGAACTCGGGCGGTTGTTCGGTGCCGCAACGGACGGGACCGCGGACGCCGGCGCGCCGGCCGGTGCGGGGGCCGTCGATGACGACCCGGCCAAGTCCGCCCGGGAGTCCGGGACAGCAGATCCAGGCACGACCGCGCCGACGGATGCTGTCATCGTCATTGATGACGTGGACCCCGGGAGTGACACTGATGACCCCGCCCACGGTGGCGGTGTCGCACCGGTGGACGACCCACCGGTCGCCACGGTGATTCCGCTCGCTGGGTCTGTGCCGGCGTCACTCGGGGACCCGCTCGTCATCATCGAGGACGAGCCCGATGTCGTCGACCCCCGCACGGATGTCGACCCACGGTTCGAGGAGCGAAGACGGGTCTGGGCCCGCCGAGACAGGCTCCGCCGTGTCCGTTGGGTGAAGATCGCGGGGCTTCTCGTGGGCCTCGTCGTCGTCGTGAGCGTCATCCTTGCCTCTCCGCTCTTTGCCATCCGGACCTTCACGGTGGAGGGCACCGTCTACACGTCCGACGAGTCCGTCGACGAGGTGCGCAGGATCCTGAAGGGAACATCCGTCTTCACGGCCGACACGGCGCGCGCCAGGGCCGTGCTGCTGCGGGACCCGTGGGTCGACGGTGTGCGCATCACGACGCACTTCCCCTCGAAGGTCGTCGTCGAGGTGAGCGAGCGCAAGCCCGTCGTCTGGTACGTGGGGACGGACAACAAGGCACGCATCGTGGACGCCCGCGGGTCGGTCATCGACGTCCTCACCGGGTTCCCCACGAAGTACCTGCAGGTGAAGGGAACCGGGGCAGCCGTCGACGCCGGGAGCACAGCCGACGATGCGTACCGGGCGGCGGCACAACTCGTGCTCGCCCTGCCCGACGAGATCAGACCGAGGGTCACGGCTCTTGACCTCAGTCCGGCAGGGGAGCTGTCGATGGTGCTCAAGGGTGACACCCTCGTGCGGTTCGGGACCCCGGTCGACCTGCAGAACAAGCTCGTCGCCGTCGTGGTCCTGCTGCGCCGCCAGGACCCGAAGACCATCGCGGTGATCGATGTGTCGGCGGGTGATCCCACGGTTCTCGGCCGTTGATGCCGCCGAATCGGGCCTTCCAGGGGCGGAATTACCCCAAGAAGCACCCGTGATGTGGAAACATTGACCAACTCAGTCGCACGACTCCGAGCGGAGGTATGGCCCATGGCCGGAGCACCACAAAATTATCTTGCCGTCATCAAGGTCATCGGAGTCGGTGGCGGCGGTGTCAACGGCATCAACCGGATGATCGACGCCGGCCTTCGTGGTGTGGAATTCGTCGCAGTGAACACCGATGCCCAGGCACTCCTCATGAGCGATGCCGACGTGAAACTCGACAGCGGCCGCGAGCTCACCAGGGGTCTCGGCGCCGGGTCGGACCCCGAGGTCGGCCGTGCCGCCGCGGAGGCCCACCGTGACGAGATCGAAGAGCTCGTGCAGGGCGCCGACATGGTGTTCATCACTGCCGGCGAGGGTGGCGGCACGGGCACCGGCGCCGCGCCAGTCATTGCCGAGATCGCCAGGTCGGTGGGTGCGCTGACCATCGGTGTCGTGACCCGCCCGTTCCAGTTCGAGGGCCGTCGCCGCGCGGTGCAGGCCGACAACGGCATCCAGCGGCTCCGCGAGAAGGTGGACACGCTCATCGTCATCCCGAACGACAGGCTGCTCACGGTGACGAACGAGAAGACATCCCTGGTGAACGCGTTCAAGATTGCCGATGAGGTCTTGCTGGCCGGTGTCGCCGGTATCACGAACCTCATCACCACCCCTGGTCTCATCAACACCGACTTCGCGGACGTGAAGATGATCCTGTCCAACGCAGGTTCCGCCCTCATGGGCACCGGACAGGCCTCCGGCGACAACCGGGCCGTCACCGCGGCCAAGGCTGCGATCTCGAGCCCCATGCTCGAGGCCGCGATCGACGGTGCCCGTGGCGTGCTGCTCAACATCACCGGGCCCTCCAGCATGGGTCTGTACGAGGTCAACGCAGCCGCGGAGATCGTCCACGGCGTCGCCCACCAGGACGCGAACATCATCTTCGGCACCGTCATCAACGACGAACTGGGAGACGAAATCCAGGTCACGGTCATCGCAGCCGGGTTCGACCGTTGGGACGGGGGTCCCACGAACAATTCGTTCGCCGGCACGCGCCCGGCGCGCCCCGCGGACCCGCGCCCCGCGGCTGCATCGTCTGTGCTCGACCGCGACCCGTTCGATGACGACGATGATGATGACTTCGACGTCCCCTCGTTCCTGAAGTAGGGGCCGTGTCCGGCGCCGCCGGGGTCCCGGGGCAGGTCGCCGAGAACGTGGCCGTGGTCCGCGCCCGCATCCGTGCCGCGGGCGGCGACGGGGTGAGCCTCGTGGCGGTCACAAAGACCCATGGTCACGACGCGATAGAGCAGGCGTTCGCTGCCGGTTGTGACGCTGTCGGGGAGAACTACGTGCAGGAAATCGCCGCGAAACTCTCCGGGCACGCATCTGCGGGCCCGGTCCACATGATCGGGGCGGTCCAGACGAACAAGGTGCGCAAGATCGCCCCGCTCGTGTCCCTCTGGCAGACGGTGGACCGGCCGTCTGTCGTCGCCGAGATCGCCCGCCGCGGCGCGAACGGAGGTTGCACCGACCTGCTGCTGCAGGTGAACACGACCGCCGAGGGGACGAAGTCGGGATGCCGCGAGGACGAGATCGACGCACTGCGGACACAGGCCGAGGCCTGCGGGCTGAGGGTGCTCGGCCTCATGACGATCGGGCCCACCGACGGGGACCCCACGCTCACCGAGGCCTCGTTCAGGCGCCTGAGGGCCCTCTGTGATGCCCAGGGGCTCGGCATCTGCTCCATGGGGATGTCCGGGGACTTCGAGATGGCGGTCTCGTGCGGCTCCACGATGGTGCGCGTCGGCACCGCGATCTTCGGGGAGCGTCCCCCGGGGCATTGACTCTGGTGTCCCACATCGTGACGCGGTGCTGGATTAGCCTTCCAGCCATGTCGTTCTTCCGCCGAGCCATGGACTATCTGGGACTGAGCGGCGACGAGGCGTACGACGACTACGACATGTCGATGGAGTACGAGCGCCCGCGCCCCTCGCGCGGCGTGCCGCCCGTCGAGCAGGAGTACTCCGCCGAGGTGCAGCGTCCGGCCCCGCGTCCGCGCATCGACGACACCGGAGCGACCCGCCGCCCCGACGACTCGGGTCTGCAGGTGCGTCCGATCGGTGCGCCCCGCTCGACTCCCACCGTGCGCCCCGTCGCCGCTGGCGCAGAGACGGTGAGTGTGCGCCCGCGCAACTTCAACGGCGTGAAGGAGATCGCCGACTCCTTCCGCGAGGGCTACCCGGTCATCATCAACCTGGAGGACTGTGAGCCCGGCATGTCACGGCGGATCATCGACTTCGCGAGCGGTCTCTGCTACGGCCTCGGCGGCACCGTGGAGAAGGTCGGCACCGGCGTGTTCCTGCTGAAGCAGCACGGCGTGGACAACGACCGTCACTGAGGGCCGCATGGACATTCTCTGCCAGATCGCGTACCTCTACTCGGTCGTCATCATCCTGCGTGCGATCTCGTCGTTCTTCCCGATCTCGCCCGGCAGCCCGTTCGCGCCAGTGGTGAGCTTCCTCTACAGGGCCACGGAGCCCGTGTTCGCACCCATCCGGCGCGTGATGCCCGCCACCGGGCCGTTCGACTTCACACCCCTCGTGGTGTTGCTGGCGCTGCAGATACTCGTGCCGCTCCTGCTCGGGTGCTGAGCCAGCGCCAACCCCTAGCCTTGACGCGTGCCCTACCCCCAGGTTGACCCGCAACCGAGCTTCCCGGCGATGGAAGCGCAGGTCCTTGCCCGGTGGGCGGCCGACGGCACGTTCGAGAGGTCGGTGGCGGCGCGCGGCGCGGGCGAGGGCGGGGCCAATGAGTTCGTCTTCTACGACGGCCCGCCCTTCGCTAACGGCCTGCCGCACTACGGGCACATCCTGACCGGCTTCGTGAAGGACGCCGTGCCCCGCTACCAGACGATGAAGGGCCGCCGGGTCGAGCGCCGTTTCGGCTGGGACTGCCACGGCCTGCCGGCCGAGGTGGAGGCAGAGAAGGAGCTCGGCGTCTCCGGGCACCCCGGCATCACCGCGTTCGGCATCGACAAATTCAACGACGCGTGCCGCACGAGCGTGCTGCGCTACACGGACGAGTGGCGCCGGTACGTGACCAGGCAGGCACGCTGGGTCGACTTCGACAACGACTACAAGACGCTCGACGCGCCGTACATGGAGAGCGTGATGTGGGCGTTCAAGACGCTCCACGACAAGGGCCTGGTGTACGAGGGTTTCCGGGTGCTGGCGTACTGCTGGCGCTGCGAGACGCCGCTCTCGAACACCGAGACGCGCATGGACGACGTCTACCGCGACCGCCAGGACCCCGCACTCACGGTGTGGTTCGAGCTCGAGTCGGGCGAGCGGATCCTCGCGTGGACGACGACACCGTGGACGCTCCCGTCGAACCTCGCGCTCGCCGTCGGGCCCGATGTCGACTATGCCGTGGTGCGCCACACGGACGGCCACACCTACGTGCTCGCCGAGGCGCAGCTGGGTTCCTACGAGAAGGAGCTTGACGGTGCGGAGAGGGTCGGGACCCTGAAGGGTTCCGAGCTGGCCGGACGTTCGTACCGGCCGATGTTCCACTTCTTCGCCGGCACGGAGAACGCCTTCCGCATCCTCGCGGCGGACTTCGTGACCACCGAGGACGGCACCGGGGTGGTGCACATGGCCCCCGGGTTCGGCGAGGACGACCAGATCGCGTGCAACGCGGCAGGCATACCGACCGTCTGCCCCATGGACGAGCACGGCAGGTACACCCCCGAGGTCGAGCCGTGGGCAGGACGCCACGTGTTCGAGGCGAACCCCGAGATCATCCGCTCGCTGAAGGAGAGGGGCATCGTGGTGCGCCACGACTCCTACAACCACAGCTACCCGCACTGCTGGCGCTGTGCCGAGCCGCTCGTCTACCGCGCGGTCTCGTCCTGGTTCGTCAGGGTGACCGCATTCCGTGACCGGATGGTGGAGCTGAACGAGCAGATCACGTGGGCGCCGGAGCACATCAAGGAGGGCAGCTTCGGGAAGTGGATCTCGAATGCCCGCGACTGGGCGATCAGCCGCAACCGGTTCTGGGGCTCCCCGATCCCGGTGTGGAAGAGCGACGACCCGGCCCACCCGCGCATCGACGTGTACGGCAGCTACGAGGAGATCGCCCGTGATTTCGGTGTCGATGTCGTCGACCTGCACAGGCCGTTCGTGGATGACCTCGTGCGCCCGAACCCCGACGACCCCACGGGGAAGTCGATGATGCGCCGCGTGCCCGAGGTGCTCGACTGCTGGTTCGAGAGCGGCTCGATGCCGTTCGCGCAGGTGCACTACCCGTTCGAGAACCGCGAGTGGTTCGAGAACCACTACCCGGGCGATTTCATCGTCGAGTACATCAACCAGACCCGCGGCTGGTTCTACACGATGCACGTCCTCGCCACGGCCCTCTTCGACCGGCCCGCCTTCTCGTCGTGCGTCAGCCACGGCATCGTCCTCGGCGACGACGGCGCGAAGATGTCGAAGAGCCTCCGCAACTATCCCGACCCGATGAAGATGTTCGACATCCACGGTGCCGATGCGATGCGCTGGTACCTGATGTCCTCGCCGATCCTGCGCGGCGGCGACTTCTCCGTGACAGAGACGGGCATCCGTGACACCGTGCGCCAGGTGCTGCTGCCCGTGTGGAACTCCTGGTACTTCCTCTCCCTCTATGCGAATGCCGCCGGCACGACGGGACGCGTGCGCACGGACCAGGCGAACGTGCTCGACCGCTACGTGCTCGCCAAGTTGCGGGCCGTGGTGGAGTCGGCAGGCGCCAGCTACGACACCTACGACCTCTTCGGGGCCTGCCAGTCCCTGCGCTCCTTCCTCGACGTGCTCACGAACTGGTACATCCGGCGCAGCCGTGACCGGTTCTGGGCGGGCGATCAGGACGCCGTCGACACCCTGCACACGGTTCTCGACGTCCTTTCCAAGGTGGCCGCGCCGTTGCTCCCGCTGCTTGCCGATGAGGTCCACCGTGGCCTCCACGGAGACGCCGCCGACAGCGTGCATCTCGCGGACTGGCCCGACATGTCCTCGTTTCCGGTGGACGCGGCGCTTGTGACGGCAATGGACCTGGTGCGGGATGCATGTTCGTCGGCACTCTCCGTCCGCAAGGCCCATGCGCGCCGCGTGCGCCTGCCGTTGCTGACGCTCACGGTCGCCTCGCCCGGTGCCGGAGGACTGGAACCGTTCCTGGACATCCTGCGTGACGAGGTGAACGTTCGTGAGGTCGTTCTCACGGGCGACGTCGCCTCGGTCGCCTCCCATGAACTGCAGGTGGTCCCGGCGGTGCTCGGTCCCCGTCTCGGTGGCCGGACCCAGCAGGTCATCAAGGCAGTCAAGGCCGGCGAGTGGCGCCGCGACGGTGACACGATCCAGGTTGCGGGCGAGGTGCTCCAGCCCGGTGAATACACCCTGCGCATGGTCACAGCGCCGGACACCGCGAGCGCCACACTTCCCGGGGGTGCTGGTGTCGTCGTTCTCGACGTCAACGTGACTCCCGAACTCGAGGCCGAGGGCGTGGCCCGTGACCTCATCCGCGCCGTCCAGCAGGCCCGTCGGGATGCCGGGCTCCATGTCTCGGACAGGATCAGGCTGACCCTCGGTGCAGACATGGGTGTGCGTGCCCAGGTTGAACCCCATCAGTCCCTTGTTGCCGCAGAGACGCTTGCTCTCGATGTCATCTGGGATGACGCAGCCCCTCGCGACACCGAACTGGAGGGAGCCTCGGTGCACGTGTCCGTCACGAGGATGACGCCCGCCGAGCCACCCCGCCAATAATCTGACCGAATCGTTCCGCAAGAAAGTACGTCCATGACAGCAAAAAAGAAGACACCGGCCAAGAAGGCCCCCGCAAAGAAGAAGCCTGCAGCCAAAAGAAAGCCTGCGGCGAAGAAGCCCGCGCTGAAGAAGCCTGCTGCGAAGAAGAAGCCTGCTGCGAAGAAGAAGCCCGCGCCGAAGAAGCCTGCGCCGAAGAAGAAGCCTGCTGCGAAAAAGGCCCCCGCAAAGAAGAAGCCTGCCGCGAAGAAGAAGCCAGTCGGCAAGCAACTGTCGCCAGCCCAGAAAGCAGCCGCCAAGAAGGCCGCCCAGCGCGCCGCTGCCGCCGCCAAGAAGGAAAATGAGCGTGCTCGTCTCAGCGCGAAGAAGGCAGCAGACCTGAAAAAGAAAGAAGAGGCGGCAAAAAAGGCGGCGAAGAAGAAGGCCGAGGCAGAGCGCAAGGCCGTCCAACGAGCGCGACAGCAGGAAAAGGCCGATCGGGAACGGGAGAAAAAGAGGGTCGCCAAGGAGAACCAGAAGCAGCGCGAGCGGCTGGCCAAGGAAAAGGCCGCCCTGAAGAAGGCCCAGGATGCCGAGCGGGCCCGCGCCAAGGCCGAGAAGGACGCCGCCGCCGCGAAGGCCAAGGCCGAGAAGGACGCCGCCGCCGCGAAGGCCAAGGCCGAGAAGCAGGCGGCCGCAGAGGCTGCTGCGAGGGCGAAGGCAAAACTCCCGCCACCGAAGCCGCCGATCGTGAAGGGCCCCTCACGGGATGGCGTCACCTCCACCCGGGAGTTCAACCTGGAGTTTCTCTTCGCCCAGCGCGAGCTGCTCCTCGCCAAGCGCGCCCAGTTGAGCGGCCAGGCCACGCGTCTCGAGAACGAGGCCAATGCGCTGATTGAGGATGCCGAGATGGGTGACGTTCAGTTCGACGAGGAGGGCGGAGAGGGTGACACTCTCGTCGTGGAGCGCGAACAGGACCTCGTCCTGTCGGCGTCGGCCCGCTATTCGATCGAGGAGATTGACGTCGCGCTCGAGCGGATGAAGACAGGCGAGTATGGCTACTCGGTCATCTCGGGCCTGCCCATCCCGAAGGAGCGCCTGAGGGCGATGCCTGAGGCCACCCAGCTCGTCACGGAACTCGCAGGCGGGTTCGGCCGCCGGTAGGCGGGCAGCACATGGTGGGGGCGAGGCGGTGTCTGCTGCCGGCAGGCGTCGCCGTCGTGGCGCTTGACCAGGCCACGAAGACCTGGGCCGTCAACGCCCTTGACGACGGCAGGACCATCCACGTCATCTGGACACTGCAGTTCGAACTCGGTTTCAACAGTGGCATGGCATTCTCCCGGGCCACGGGGCTCGGGCCGCTCATCGGCATCGTCGCGACACTTGCGATCGTGTTCATCATCGCCTCGTTGCGCAAGGCGGACAGCCTGGTGTCGGCGCTCGGGTTGGTGCTCGTGGCGGCTGGTGCAGCGGGCAATGTGGTCGACCGTTTGTTCCGCGGTGATGCCTGGTTGCGTGGTTCTGTCGTCGATTTCATCGACCTCCAGTGGTGGCCCGTCTTCAACGTCGCGGACTCGGCAATCACTGTCGGTGGCGTCCTCGTGATCCTCGGCGCCCTGCGCGACCGTGACGACGACGTGCCGACCGGGGCTGTGCAGCACACCGGTGGTGACGCCGCATGATCGTCGAGGAGTTGATCCCTGCAGCCCTCGACGGCGAGCGTCTCGACCGGATTGTCGCACTGATTGCCGACATCTCCCGTTCCGAGGCGAGACAGTTGATCGAGGCCGGCGGAGCGAGCGTGGACGGTGCACCCTCGCCGAGCGGCAAGGTTCGGCTCACGGAGGGCCAGACAGTCAGTGTCGATCTCTCCCGCATCCCCGAGGAGCAGTTCCCGCGCGCGGACGGATCGATCGAAGTCCCCGTGGTGCACGAGGACGCGGACGTGATCGTCGTCAACAAGCAGGTCGGTCTCGTCGTGCACCCGGCGGCAGGGCACGGCACGGGCACGCTCGTCAACGGGCTCCTCGCCCGATACCCCGAGATCTCGACCGTCGGCCAGCCACTTCGTCCCGGCATCGTCCATCGCCTCGACGCCGGCACGAGCGGTCTGATGGTCGTCGCCCGCACGCAGGTCGCATACGATTCGCTCGTTGCTGCGATGTCGGACCACTCCGTCAGCCGCGAGTACCTGGCTCTCACGTGGGGCCACTTCGACTCGATCTCCGGAGTCATTGATGCAAACATCGGGCGTGACCCCCGTGACCCGATGAAGATGACCGTGGTTCGGGACGGGAAGTGGGCGCGAACCCACTTCGAGGTGGTCGATGTGTTCGTCGGCCCCGCTGACCTTTCGCTCGTGCGGTGCAGGCTGGAGACCGGGCGGACCCACCAGATCAGGGTCCATCTCGCTGCCGTCGGCCATGCCGTGGTGGGTGACGCGACATACGGCGGGGCGCGGTCCTCCCTCCGCGCGTCGCGCCCCCTCCTGCATGCAGCCCGACTTGGTTTCGTGCACCCGGTCAGTGGGGCAGAGATGGAGTTCGAGGCACCGGTACCCGCGGACATGGCGACGATCGTGTCGTCATGCGAGCGCACGGCGGGGGACTGAGGGTCAGTGTCCGTGGTGGTGGAAGGTCGCGCTCGGCCACTCGCCCGCGCCGGTCGCAGCTCTCGCGATCGCCTCGAGGGTGTAGGTGTCGAGGTGTTCGCGCATGTGCTGGCCGGCGATGTCCCAGATGGCGAGGAGGACACACTGTCCCTCGTGGTCACACGCTCCGTCCTGGTGGGGCTGGCCGAAGTCACCCACGGTGATGGGTCCGTCCACGGCCGAGATGATGTCCGACAACTTGATGTCCGCCGGATTTTTCGCGAGCACATAACCGCCGCCCACGCCGCGCTTCGATCGCACCAGGCCGGCTCCCTTCAGCGCAAGGAGGATCTGCTCCAGGTACGGCTGGGGCAGGCCGGTCCGCTCTGCGATGTCGCGCACGGAAGTGGGTGCGCCGGATCCCGCATGAAGCGAGAGCGACAGAAGTGCCCGACACGCATAATCACCCCTGGTGGACACTCGCACGGACTCATCGTAGGTGCTGGACTGTGACCATGAGTCAACCAACTCCCGTGCTGCCCCGGTACGGGGCAGGCTCACTGGCCGACATCATCCCCGTGCTGTGCAGCCCGGAGGGTGCCGTGGAACGTCCCGATTGGATGCCTCCTGTGCTCGCCTCCGCCGAGCGGGTCGTGCTCCTCGTCATCGACGGGCTCGGCTGGAACCAGCTCCGGGAGCGCATTGACACGGCCCCCACGCTCGCAGCAATGGCGGGAGGCCCCATCACCTCTGTCGCCCCGTCCACCACCGCCACCGCTCTCACATCAATCACCACGGGCCTCACTCCCGGTGAGCACGGTCTGATCGGCTACCGGATGGACATGGGCGGCACGGTGATGAACACGCTGCGTTGGGCCGATGAGACCGGTGACCTGCGCAGGCGGTTCCCGCCCGGCCAGGTCCAGGCGTGCCCGCCGTTTCTCGGGCTCTCCGTGCCCGTGCTCAGCAAGGCCGAACTGGAGGGGACGGGTTTCACCGAGGCGCACCTGGCCGGTGTGAAGCCGATGGGTTGGCGCGCATCGAGCAGTATCGCGGTCACGGTGAGACGTGCGCTCGATGCGGGGGAGCCGTTCGTCTATGCGTACTACGACGGTGTCGACAAGATCGCCCACGAACGCGGCTTCGGCGAGTACTACGACGCAGAGCTGGCATCTGCCGACCGTCTCGTGCTGTCGGTGGCCGAGAGGCTCCCCCCGGGCACCGCACTCGTGGTCACTGCCGACCACGGCCAGGTTCACGTGGGCCAGAACACCATCGTTCTTGCCCCTGAGGTCATGGCGCGGGTGCACCACCAGTCGGGCGAGGGCCGGTTCCGTTGGCTCCACGCCCAGCGTGGCAGGGAGGATGACCTTCTCGCCGAGTGCGCGAGGTATGCAGACATCGCCTGGGTGGTGAACCGCGAGCAGGTGATCGAGGAGAACTGGTTCGGGCCAAGGGTCTCGACCGAGTCCCGCCGCAGGATGGGCGACGTGGCGCTCGTGCCGCACGCCCCGGTGAGCTTCGAGGACCCTGCTGACGGCGGGGCATTCGAGTTGGTCTGCCGTCACGGCTCGTTGACGGCTGACGAAATGCTCGTGCCGTTCGTCGCGTTGATCGCCTGACCGGGCATTCCGGTCCCTGTGGCACAGCCCCGGCAGGCGGGCAGTGGCTGGCAACGGCGAAGTGGCACGGGTCCATACCGATGGCAGACTCTGTGGCGTGGCAGACAGCGACCCATCCCAGACACCGCCCGTGAGCGCCGAAATCATCGACGGCCGGCCGTTCCCGTCCGCCCCGGCGGAACAGGACAGCCCCACGGAGAGCGTCACGGAGCCGGCGAAGGTGATGCGCATCGGTTCGATGGTTCGCCAGCTGCTCGAGGAGGTGCGCTCGACGCAGATGGATGAAGCGAGCCGCGAGCGTCTTGCCGAGATCTACGAGCGCTCGATCGTCGAGATTTCGGAGGCCCTCTCCCCGGACCTCGCGGATGAACTCCACTCGCTCGCCCTCCCGTTCAAGGATGGAGAGGTCCCCTCGGACAGCGAGTTGAGGGTGGCAAAGGCCCAGTTGGTCGGTTGGCTCGAGGGACTGTTCCACGGAATCCAGGCGACCCTCTTCGCCCAACAACTGGCCGCCCGTCAGCAGATCGAGCAGATGCGCCAGATACCGAGCCAGCCGGGCCAGGGTCAGGGCCCCACGGGCGGCACCTACCTCTAGCCCCGGGGACGAGAGACCGTCCCCTGCATCCACCGTCGGGTGGCTCACCCGACTGCTAATTTCGAGAATCCCATCGGTGTGAGTTGCCCGTCAACCACCGCGGGGACAGCAGGTTCGGTGGGTGTCCACCCGGGAGAAGGAGGGGTGCACAGTGGGTTCGTCGTTCACTCACCTCCACGTGCACACCGAGTATTCCATGCTCGACGGGGCGGCGCGCCTGGACGAACTGGTGGCGAAGGCGGTCTCGGACGGCCAGCCCGCGCTCGGGATCACCGACCACGGGAACATGTACGGGATCATCGACTTCTACAAGGAGTGCCGCAAGCAGGGGATCAAGCCGATCCTCGGCACGGAGGCCTACATGGCCCACGACCACCGCACCGAACGCATTGCGCGCCGCGGACGCCTCGACGACAACGGTGGTTCCGACGAGGGCGGCCGAAAGCAGTACTACCACCTCACCCTGCTGGCGGCGGACAACACCGGCTACAAGAATCTCATCAAGCTCTCCAGCCTCGCGTTCCTGGAGGGGTACCACTACAAGCCGCGGATGGACTGGGAGCTCCTCGAGCGCCACGCCTCGGGGCTCATCGCCACCACGGGCTGTCTCGGTGGTCACGTCCTGCAGTCCCTGCTGAACGGTGACGAGAAAGGGGCCGTGCAGAAGGCCGCGCGCCTGCAGGAGATCTTCGGCAAGGAGAACCTCTTCGTCGAGCTACAGGACCACGGCCTGGCCAACCAGCGCTCCACCAACCCGAAACTGGTCGAGATCGCGCGCAGGATCGGCGCGCCCTTGCTCGCCACCAATGACTCCCATTACGTCAACCAGGCCGACCACGAGGCGCACGACGCGCTGCTGTGCGTGCAGACCGGGGCGTTCATGCGTGACTCGGACCGGTTCAAGTTCGAGGGCACGGAGCACTACCTGAAGACGGCGCAGGAGATGCGCCACATCTGGCGCGAGATCCCCGAGGCGTGCGACAACACGCTCCTCATCGCCGAACGGGCGAATGTCGATATCGAGCTCGGTACATACCGGCTGCCGGTGTTCCCCCTGCCCGAGGGCTTCTCCTCGGACACCGCCTATCTCGAGCACCTCACGTGGGAGGGGGCGAGGAAGCGGTGGGGTGACAACCTCCCGCCCGAGGTGGCGGAACGTGTCGCGTTCGAGCTCGGCGTCATCAGCCAGATGGGTTTCTCGTCGTACTTCCTCATCGTCTGGGACCTCATCAAGTACGCAAAGGACTCCGGTATCCGCGTCGGCCCGGGCCGCGGCTCGGCGGCGGGAAGCGCCGTCGCGTACTGCCTGCGCATCACCGAACTCGACCCCCTGCGCTACGACCTGCTGTTCGAGCGGTTCCTCAACCCCTCGCGCATCAGCATGCCCGACATCGACCTGGACTTCGACTCGCGCTACCGCGACGAGATGATCCGCTACGCCGCGGAGAAGTACGGCCGTGACCGCGTGGCCCAGATCATCACTTTCGCCACCATCAAGTCCCGAAACGCCGTCCGTGACGCCGCACGCGTTCTCGGCTTCGAGTACGGCGTGGGAGACCGGATCGCCAAGCTGATGCCGCCGCTCAGCCAGGGCCGCGACACCCCGCTCCAGTACTGCTTCGAGAAGCACCCTGAGCACATGGATGGCTACAACGCAGCCCAGGAACTTCGCGTCATGGTCGAGACCGATGAGGTGGCGGCGAAAGTGGTCGAGGTCGCCCGCGGGCTGGAGGGCCTGAAGCGCAGTGACGGGATCCATGCGGCGGCGGTGGTCATCACGCCGGAGCCGCTGATGGAGTACCTGCCGATCCAGCGCAAGCCCTCCGGCGACATGAAGGCGGAGGACGCTCCCATCGTCACCCAGTACGAAATGCACGGCGTGGAGGACCTCGGTCTGTTGAAGATTGACTTCCTCGGCCTGCGCAACCTCGATGTCATCACCGACACAGTCGAGATGGTCCGCCGCCGCCGTGACCCGTCGTTCGACATCGACTGCGTGCCGCTCGACGACGCCGCCACGTTCGATCTGCTCAGCCGCGGGGACACGATCGGGGTCTTCCAGCTGGAATCGCCGCCCATGCGGAACCTCCTGCGCTCCATGAAGCCCACCAGTTTCGAGGACGTGAGCGCGGTTCTGGCGCTGTACCGCCCCGGCCCGATGAGTGCAAACATGCACTACGACTACGCGGACTACAAGAACAACCGCAAGACGCCCGAGTATTTCCACCCGGAAGCCAAGGAACTGCTCCACGACACGTACGGCCTGATGGTGTACCAGGAGAGCATGATGCGCGTTGCTCAGAAGTTCGCCGGGTACTCCCTGGCCCAGGCCGACAACCTCCGCAAGGCGTGCGGCAAGAAGGACCCGAAGGTCATGGCGGCCGAGGAGGAGGGCTTCGTCGACGGCTGCGAGTCCACGGGTTACGGACGCGACCTCGGTGCGCAGTTGTTCGCCGTGATCCGCAAGTTCGCCGACTATGCGTTCAACAAGAGCCACACATTCGGCTACGGCCTGATCAGCTACCAGACCGCGTACCTGAAGGCCCATTACCCGGTCGAGTACGTGGCGTGCCTCCTCACGTCGGTGAAGGGGAACTATGACAAGGCGGCCGTGCATCTCGCCGATGCACGCAACCTCGGCATCACGGTGGTCAACCCGGACATCAACCACAGCGAGTCCGATTTCGTCGCTGTCACGGACAATGCAGAGCGCAAGATCGTCTTCGGTCTCTCGGCGGTGAGGAACGTGGGCGAGGGGCTCGTCGACCTCGTGATCGCCGAGCGCAGTGCCAACGGGCCTTTCGCCTCCTTCCACGACTTCGCGGCCCGCGTGCCTGACCAGGCTCTCAACAAACGCGCCGTGGAGTCGCTGGTCAAGTCGGGCGCTTTCGATTCGGTCGGGCACCCACGGCGCGGTCTGCTCATGGTCCACGAGGCGATCATCGATGCCGCGATCGTGGCGAAGCGCGAGCACGAGCGCGGCGTGATGTCGCTGTTCGGCGAGCTCGAGGCAGATGGTGACTCCGGGTGGACCGACCACATCGCGGTCCCTGCCGAGCAGTTCGAAAAGATCGACCAGCTGCGCCACGAGAAAGAGATGCTCGGCCTGTACGTCTCTGACCATCCCCTGCGCGGCGTCGAGCAGGTCCTGCGCAGGAAGGTGGACACGTCCATCGCCGAGCTCGACGGCCGCGAGGAAGGGATGGTCACCATCGGTGGTGTTGTCACCAAGATGTCGCGCCGGTACACGAAGAAGGGTGACCAGATGGCCACGTTCGTCCTCGAGGACCTGGACTCGAGCATCGAGGTCACGGTCTTCACGCGGACGCTCACCCAGTACGGGCACCTTCTCTCCGATGACGTCATCGTCACCGTGGCCGGCCGTCTCAACCGTTCGGATGAGGCGCGCACCAGTTTCACCGCCCAGAAGATCGTCGTCATCGATGACATCGGCGGGCGGGTTCCCGAGGTCGTGGTGACCCTGCCGAGCGGCATCACAACGGAGAGCCTCGACGTGCTGCTCAACATCATCAACGAGTACCCCGGGGATTCGCCCCTGAAGATCAGCCTGTCCTCGGGGCGCAGGTTCAGCACGGGGCCCCGAATGCTGGTGGATGTCGACAAGGTTCTCGGCCCCCTCAGGGTGAACTTCGGTGCCGACGCCGTCAAAATCGTCTGATCCCTCCGATTGGGGGCGAAAGCATCCTGAAATGGCAGAATGTGGGTTCAGAAAAACCGGGCCCCGCGGCCCGTTTCACCTCGAGGGAGCCTCCACTAGATGTCGTTGGAAGTCGTCACGCAGGACAGCAGTGCCCTCACCGAGTCACAACTCGAGGAGATGCTCTCTGTCGATGGCGCGTTCGGGGCCGCCAACCTCGCCCGTGCGAAGGACGACTGGGTCCTGTGCACCCTCGCGCGGGTAGACGGCAAGCTCCACGGCGTGACTTTCTCGACTCTCGAGCGGATCGGCGGGACTCCGTGCGTTCTCATCGGACTCATGACGGTGAAGCGGTCCTCCAAGCGAGACCAGGTCCTGAAAGGTCTGATGGGGGAGGCGTACCACCGTGCGCTCATGGCCTTCCCGGACGAGGACGTGGTCATCGGTTCGCGTTTTGCGGCTGCTGACGGGGTCGAGGCGTTCAAGTCCCTGAGCGAGGTGATCCCGCGCACGGGCCACAGGGCGGTGGGCGAGGAGCGCGCGTGGGGCCGGCGGCTCGCCAGGCGGTTCGGGGTGGATGCCAACTATGACGAGCAGTCCTTCGTCGTCAAGCAGGACGGCCAGTCAGGGTTCATCGATCACGAGTCATCGAAGCCCGACAAGATCCCCGCGGACATCGCCGGGCTGTTCAAGGATGTCAACGCAAAGAGGGGCGGGGCGCTCATCGTCCACGGGTGGACGATGGCCGAGAGCCTTGTCAAGCTCGGCGCCCGTTCGTAGGGCGTGGAATTCTCCGAGGTCGTCCGCACGCGCCGGATGACGCGCGACTTCACGGGCGAACCCGTCGGGCGAGAGGTCATTGAGAGATGTCTCGATCTCGCGGTCCGCTCGCCGAGTGCGGGAAAGACGCAGGGGTGGCGTGTCGTCGGGCTGCTCGGCAATGACACCGCGGCCTACTGGGATGCGGCCCTGCCCGCGACCGCACGTGGCTCGTTCGCCTTCCCGGGGCTTCTCCGGGCCGCGTTCGTCGGAGTTGTCACGGTGTCACCCCGTGCGTACGTGGAGCGGTACGGCGAGCCCGACAAGTCGCGCACCGGGCTGGGCGCGGGTCGCGGGGCGTGGCCGGTGCCGTACTGGACGGTCGACGGGGCGATGGCAACGATGACATTCCTCCACGCACTCCACGATGAGGGGCTGGGTGCCCTGTTCTTCGCGGTCGCCCACGAAAACGACGTGCGTGCGGTGCTCGGGATTCCTGACGAGGCCGAGATCATCGGCGCGGTTGCCGCCGGACAGCCGACGCAGGGTGACGTCCGCAAGGGGGCGAGTGCCTCACGGCGCCGGCGCAGCGGGGCCGACGCCGTCACCTGGGGGCGCTGGGCCTGAGCCGCTCGGCAAGCTCTGCCGGTGTCGAGGCAGGCGCGAGACAGACGAACCCAGAGCACACATAGGCGAGCCCCTCCTCGCGGCCCTCCCACAACGGGCCCTCCATGGGTGCGCCGTGGGCGACGACCGCGAGCGGCCGCCAGGAAGAGCAGTACTCGCGGAGCATCGCCGGCTGGTTGCCGGGGATGACCACCTCGGTGGCGCCCGCGTCGCCGAGCTCGAAAGCCCACATCGCGTGGGAGAAGGCTGACGGCGACTGCGGGGCGACCCGTGCGACGAGTCGCAGGATCGAGTGCGCCCACGCCGCAATGTCCTCGTCACCCGTGAGGGCGGCAAGCCTGAGAAAGGCGAGCGCCGCTGTCGAGTTCGCCGACGGCGTCGCGTTGTCCATCAGGTCCTTCTGGCGCGCGATCAGCTGCTCGCCCTCATGGGCCGTCGTGAACAGGCCGCCGTTCGTCCCGTCCCAGTGCCCTTCCACGAGGCTGCGGGCGGTCTCGACGGCGTGCAGCAGCCACGATTCGTTGCCCGTGAGTTCGTACAGCCGTGTGAAGGCGTCGACGAGGTGGGCAAGGTCGTGGGCGAGCGCCCTGTGGCGCGCCGGCGGGGCGGCGGTCGCCTGCCAGCTGCGCAGCCAGTTGCCGTCGGAGTCGCGGAGATGATCGAGGAGAAACACACCGTTCGCGACTGCCGCAGCCTTCCACCGGTCGTTCCCGGCGAGAAGTGCTGCCTCGGCGAGCGTGGCAAGGAACATCGCGTTCCACTCGGTGAGCACCTTGTCGTCCAGGCCGGGCCGCGGCCGCTCGGAGCGCGCCGCATCGAGCATCCGCCTGCAACGCTCGATCACGTCGGGGCGTCCGATGTCCGGGCGGGCGTGGATGCGGTTGGGGATCGAACGACCCTCGAAGTTCCCCTCCTCCGTGATGCCCCAGAAGGAGCATGCGGCGTCGGCCCATTCACCGAGGACCTCGCGGACCTCGCCCGGGGTCCACGTGTAGAACGCACCCTCCTCGCTGTGACCTTGTGCGTCGATTGAGTCTGCGTCCTCCGCGCTGAAGAAGCCGCCCATCGGGTGGCGCATGCACGCGAGCACGTAGTCGATCGTCTCGCTCGCGATCTGGAAGTGACGGGCATGCCCGAGGGACTTCCAGGCGTGGACGTATGCGCGCCCGAGGAGGGCCTGGTCGTACAGCATCTTCTCGAAGTGTGGGACCAGCCACTTCTCGTCCACGCTGTACCTGGAGAACCCACCGCCGATCTGGTCGTACATGCCGCCGCATGCCATCGCATCGAGGGAGGTGGTCACCATCGAGCGGAGCCTGTCGTCGCCGCCCGCAAGGTGCCTCCGCAGCAGCAGGTCGAGCGAGAACGTGCCGGGGAACTTGGGCGCCCCGCCGAACCCGCCCCACCGGCTGTCGAACCGTCCCGTGAGGTCGTCGACCGCCGCAGACACGAGCCCTGCCGGGTCGAACAGGTCCACCGGCGGCAGTGCGGCGGTGCGCCCGACCACTTCCACGAGGGCATCGATGTTCTGTTGCAGTTCGGCACGCTTGTTCTTCCACGCGTCATCGACAGCTGCGAGCAGGCGCAGGAAGGACTCGCGCGGGTAGTACGTGCCGCCGAAGAACGGTTCCGCATCGGGGGTGAGAAAGACGGTCATGGGCCAGCCGCCGCGCCCGGTCATGGCCTGCACGGCGTCCATGTAGACGGAGTCGACGTCGGGGCGCTCCTCGCGGTCCACCTTGATGTTGACGAAGAGCGAGTTCATGACGTCGGCGACCGTGTCATCCTCGAAACTCTCGTGGGCCATCACATGGCACCAGTGGCATGCGGAATACCCGACGGACAGCAGCACCGGCCGGCCGGACGCCCGTGCCTCCGCGAATGCCTCGTCGCACCACTCCCACCAGTGGACCGGGTTGTCGCGGTGCTGCTGGAGGTACGGCGATGAGGCCGCACCGAGGCGGTTCATGCGCCCATCGCGTGGTACCCGCCGTCGACAAGGATGATCTCTCCGGTCGTGGCGGGGAACCAGTCGGACAGCAGTGCGACTGTCGTGCGGGCGACGGGGGAGGAGTCGTTCACATCCCAGCCGAGAGGGGCCCTGTCGTCCCACACGTCCTCGAACTTCTTGAATCCGGGGATCGACTTGGCGGCCATGGTGCGGATCGGGCCGGCGGCCACGAGGTTGCAGCGGATCCCGCGCGGCCCGAGGTCCTTGGCGAGATAACGGTTGGTCGACTCGAGGGCTGCTTTCGCCACGCCCATCCAGTTGTACGCGGGCCAGGCGACCGAGTTGTCGAAGTCCATCCCGACGACCGTGGACCCCGGTCCCATCAGGGGAAGAAAGGCCTCGGCAAGGGTCTTCAGTGAGTACGCCGAGATCTGCATCGCGATGGCCACGTCCTGCCACTGCGGGGCCATGAAGTCATCACCCAGACAGATCTCGGGGGCATACCCGATCGAGTGGACGACGCCGTCGACCCGGCCGAGGCTTGCCCGCACTGACTCGCGCACGGACTCCACGTGCTCGGCCACGGTGACGTCGAACTCGAACACGTCGGCCGGGCTGTCCAGCTTCCTTGCTGTGCGCTGGGTGAGGGAGAGGGCACGCCCCGCCCCGGTGAGAACGACCTCGGCACCCTCCCGCTGGGCCAGCCTTGCCACGCCGAAGGCGAGCGAGGCATCCGTCAGCACGCCTGTGACCACGATTTTCTTGCCGTCTAGAAGTCCCATGCTCATGACCGTAGTTCGGGAGGGTGCGGTGTGTAAGGCTCTCACGGATGCGAATCGGAATACTCGGAGGCACAGGACCCGCCGGCAGCGCACTCGGGGCGCGGCTGGCCTCCATCGGATACGAGGTGGTCATCGGGTCGCGGTCCCGCTACCGCGCTATGGAGACAGTCGACAGCCTGAGGGCGGCGTGGCCCGCACTCAATCTGTCGGTCTCTGCCGGCGACAACGAAGAGGCCGCATCCTGCGATGTCGTCGTCCTCGCCACCCCGTGGGACTCCGCGGCCACGACCGCCCAGGACAACATCGAGCACCTGCGGGGAAAGGTCGTCATCAGCATGGCGAACGCGCTCGTGCGGGTGGGCGGGGAGTTCCAGCCCCTCCTGCCGCCGCGGGGAAGCGTGGCGGCGCACGTTCAGGCAGCAGTGCCGGAATGCCGCGTGGTCGCGGCATTCCACCATCTCCCGGCGAAGGAGCTCGGTCATCTCGGCGATCCCATCGACAGCGACGTGCTCATCTGCTCCGATGATGCGGAGGCAACCCGCACGGCAATGGACATCGTGGCGCACATCCCGGGCTGCAGGCCTCTCGATGCGGGGGAGCTGTCCAATGCCACTGCAATCGAGGCGTTCACTGCCGTCCTGCTGCAGCTGAACGTGCGTTACAAGACTCGGGTCGCCCCGAAACTCACCGGCATCAAGAAGGACCCGCGGGCCTAGACGATGGCGATGCGCCTGTACGACACCGCCCAGCGCGCGGTCGTGCCGTTCGAGCCCGGTCCGCTCGTGACCATGTACACGTGCGGCATCACCCCGTACGACGCGACGCATCTCGGCCATGCATCCACGTTCATCTTCTACGACGTGCTTCAGAGACGGCTGATCGACGCGGGACACGAGGTGCGGTGCGTCCGCAACGTGACCGACGTCGACGACCCGCTCTTCGCGAAGGCGCGCGAACTGGGGGTCCACTACCTGGACCTCGCTGCAGGCGAGGAGGCCCGCTTCAACCGTGACATGGAGGCTCTCGAGGCCCTCCCGGTGCACAGCATGCCGAGGGCATCGTCTGCGATCTCCGACATCCGCGGTTTCATCGGGATGGTCCTCGACCGCGGCTATGCCTATGTCGCCGGTGGCTCCGTCTACTTCGATGTCTCCAGGTCCCCGACCTTCGGCGAGATCTCCCACTACTCGCACGAGCAAATGGTGGAGCTGGCGAGGGAGCGCGGCGGCAACCCGGACGACCCGAACAAGCGCAACCCTCTCGACTTCGTGCTGTGGCATCCGTCAGGAGTGGACGAGCCCTCATGGGACACGATGTGGGGTGCGGGCCGGCCGGGCTGGCACATCGAGTGCTCCGCGCTCGCACTGCGCGAACTCGGCACCACCATCGACCTGCACGGCGGCGGGACGGACCTCATCTTCCCCCACCACGAGTGCGAGCGGGCCCAGTCAGAAGCAGCGACCGGCGAGCCCTTCGTGCGCCACTGGATGCACGTGGCGATGGTCCACATGGACGGCCAGAAGATGTCGAAGAGCCTCGGCAACCTTGTCTTCGTGGACAAGCTCCGCACCGTCTTCGACCCGCGGGCCATCCGGCTCGGGATCATCGAGCATCACTACCGCAACGAGTGGGAGTGGGACGACACGCTGATGACCCGCAACCAGGCCCGGCTCGTCTCGTGGCTGGCCGCCCCCGGCGTCCCGCCCCGCGGGACCGAGGACGGGGTGCTCGGCGCGGTGAGGGACCGTCTGGATGATGACCTTGACACGCCCGGGGCGCTCGCCGTCATCGACGCTGCCGTCGCCGCAGGGACGTGCGTCACAGCCGCAGCCGGCCTTTTGGGGGTCAATCTGGGCCGTCCTGTTTCGGCTGTGTGAATGCAGCGTGCGCAAACTGACGATTTGTGCAAATAGGTCACACCACGGTGAATCACCGCCGGCGACACCTATTCTGAGCGCGTGTTGGAGAACCCCGAGACACCGAACGCAGCGCAGGCAGGCAAGACGTACGCAGGCGCGGGTGTGGCCCAGCGGCGGTTGCGTCGCGTTCTCTCGCCCGTGTCCCGTCGGCTCTGGAACCTGACCATCGAGGGTATCGAGAATCTCCCCGCGGAGGGCCCGGCGATCATCTGCCCGAATCACATCAGTTTCTTCGACTCCGTCTTCGTGATGACGTTCGTCGGCCGCAACATCAGCTTTGTCGGCAAGGCCGAGTACATGGACTCGTGGAAGACGAAGCACCTGTTCCCCGCGCTCGGCATGATCCCGATCGACAGGGCAGGGGGCGGCAAGAGCGATGCTGCTCTCGATGCGGCCGAGCAGGTGCTGCGACGCGGTGAGTTGTTCGGGATCTATCCCGAGGGCACGCGAAGCAGGGACGGGATGCTGTACAAGGGCCACACAGGTGCAGCCCGTCTTGCCTTGAAGGTGGGCTGCCCGATCATCCCTGTCGGCATCATCGGAACGCGCGAGATCCAGCCCCCCGACACCTTCATGCCGAAAATCGGTCTCGAGTGCACGCTGCGGTTCGGTCGCCCAGTCACTGTCGACCGCTACGAGGACCGGGCGGATGACCACATGGTCTGGCGTGAGATCACCGACGAGGTGATGTTCGAGATCCGCGATCTCACGGGCCAGGAGTACCGCAACGTGTACGCATCGAAGCGCCCCGAGACGCTGAACGCAGGCACCGCCATGGTGTCGGGAAGCCCGAACTAGCCCCTAATCAACAGGAGTTGCAGACCGCGCCTCCGTAGAATGAGCCTTCCATGGCCGATATTGCTGTTCAACTGCCTGACGGTTCGCGTCGCGAGGTTCCCGCAGGATCCACTGTGCGCGACGTTGCTGCCGGCATCGGCTCGCGCCTCGTGAAGGCCGCCCTCGCGGGCGTGGTGAACGGCGCCGAGGTCGACCTCGGGGTCCACGTGGGTGACGGCGACTCGGTGGCGATCATCACCGCCGACTCCGAGGCCGGGCGTCATGTGCTGCGCCACTCGACTGCGCACGTCCTTGCCCAGGCTGTCGTGCAGTTGTTCCAGGGGGCCCAATTCTCGATCGGTCCTGCCATCGAGGACGGCTTCTACTACGACTTCGAGCTTCCCGGCGGCCGGACGTTCTCGGAGGACGACCTCGCTGCCATCGAGACCCGCATGCGCGAGATCATGAAGGCCGACCAACCGTTCCTGCGTCTCGAGGTCCCGGCGGCCGAGGCCCTCGTTCTCTTCGCGGCACAGAAATACAAGTGCGAGATCATCGAACGGGTCACCAGCGGGTCTGCTGACGGTGACGACTCGGGCGAGGTGGGCGACGCGGGGATCATCAGCGTCTACCGCAACACCGACGAGTTCGTCGACCTGTGTCGCGGACCGCACGTGCCGTCCACCGGTCGCCTCGGCCACTTTGCGCTGCAGAAGGTGGCGGGGGCGTACTGGCGCGGCAACGAGAAGGGTCCGATGCTGCAGCGCATCTACGGGACCGCATGGGAGTCCGATGCCGCGCTGAAGGAGCACCTGCACCGCCTCGAGGAGGCGGCCAAGCGCGACCACCGCCGTCTTGCGAACGAGCTGGACCTCCTGTCGTTCCCTTCCGAGCTCGGCGGGGGTCTTGCTGTGTGGCACCCGAAGGGGGCCATCGCGCGCAAGCTGATGGAGGACTACAGCCGCCAGCGCCACCAGGACGGCGGGTACCAGTTCGTGTACACGCCGCACCTCGCCAACGCGAACCTGTTCCACACCTCCGGCCACCTGGACTTCTACGCGGACGGCATGTACCCGCCGATGGAAATGGACAACGGCACGTACTACATGAAGCCGATGAACTGCCCGATGCACTGCCTCGTCTTCGACAGCCGCCAGCGCAGCTACCGCGAGCTTCCCCTGCGTCTGTTCGAACTGGGCAACGTGTACCGCTACGAGCGTGCCGGCACCCTGCACGGACTGATGCGCATCCGCGGGTTCACCCAGGACGACAGCCACATCTTCTGCACGGAGGAGCAGCTCGCCGAGGAGATCGCCTCGCTGCTCGACTTCGTGATGAGCGTGCTGCGGCGGTTCGGCTTCACCGACTTCACTGCGAACCTCAGCACCAAGGACCCGTTGAAGTACGTCGGCACCGACGACATGTGGGAGAAGGCCACAGAGGCGCTCGCAGCAGCGCTCGGCCGTTTCGGCCTGGACTACGGCATCAAGGAGGGTGACGCCGCCTTCTACGGTCCGAAGATCGACATCGACGTGCGCGACGCGATCGGGCGCAAGTGGCAGCTGAGCACGATCCAGCTCGATTTCAACCAGCCGGAGAGGTTCAAGCTGGAGTACATCGCCCCGGATGGCTCCCGTAGGCGGCCCGTGATGCTTCACCGCGCGCTGTTCGGCTCCGTTGAGCGTTTCTTCGGCGTGCTTCTCGAGCACTACGCAGGCGCGTTCCCCACGTGGATGGCGCCTGTGCAGGTGAAGGTGCTGCCGGTGGCGCAGGCCCATGCGGAGTATGCGGCGCAGGTGGCCGCGGAACTCCGGCGCTCCGGCTTCCGTGCCGAGACCATCGACTCCGACGAGCAACTGGGCAAGCGCATCCGCAACGCCAAGCTCGACAAGGTGCCGTACGTGCTCGTCGTCGGTGACGATGACGTCGCGGGTGCGACGGTTGGCGTGAACCCGCGGGGCGGAGACGTGGAACGAGGGGTGCGCCTGGGTTCGTTCGTCGAGCGAATCACCGCTGACGTGTCCGCAGGGCTGACAGATGAGTGAACTGGGCCTCGACCGACTGTGGAACGGGTGGAGATCCTCCTATGTGCAGGGTTTCAATGACTCGTCCGGTGACGATGCCACATCCGTGTTCTCCCGGATTCTCGCGTCAGGGGCGAGCGACGAGGAGGCACACATCGTGCACCGCGGCCGCACGTGCTTCGTGATCCTCAACGCGTTCCCCTATTCCACCGGGCACATGCTCGTCCTGCCATTCCGCGAGTTCGCCGACCTCGAGGACGCGACAACGGAGGAGTCCGGTGAACTGTGGGCCACAGTCACCGCGGGTGTGCGCGCCGTGAAGAAGTCGCACAAGCCCCACGCGCTGAACGTGGGCATCAATCTCGGGGCACCGGCAGGCGGGAGCATCGCACAGCACCTGCATGTGCACATCGTGCCGCGGTGGGAGGGGGACGCGAACTTCATGACGTCCGTCGCGAACACGCGCACGCTGCCCGAACCGCTGGAGGAAACTGCTGCGCGGATCCGTGCGGCATGGGATTCGACCAAGGAGGGCGCCCGATGAGCGACGAGATCCGCGACCAACTGCCGGAGGACCTGAACGCCGCCGATTTCGCCGGGGCGTACGAATTCCCCGACAACAGCAGGCGCCGCATCCCCGGTTACATCTACGCGGCGCTCGCGCTCGCGGCGGCTGCCGTGTGGGCGACGAAGGACAGGGACGCATCGGTCATCGTGAACGACGGTGCCCTCCTCGGCGCAGGAATCCTCGGGTTCGCGGCACTGATGAGTTTCGCGAGCGGTTGGCGGATGACCGTCGACGAGAAGGAGGCTCTCGTGAGGGCCACCGCGAGCGTCGGCTTCGTGACGGGACACGCGTCCGCCCAGCAGGTGTGGCGCGGACTGCGGTCCAGGCCCACGTGGCGCATCTTCTGCTACAGCGCCGAGGAACCGCCGCTGCAGCGCGGCCTGGTGATGGTGGACGCTGTGGACGGCCGCGTCGTCGAGGTGCTCGTGGAGGCGAACCCCGATGCATCGCCCAACGGCGGAGCCACGGCGAAGTAGCGTTCCGACGATGTTCGACGGCAGGTTCAGGGCGCCCATCGAGCGTCTCGTGCGTCCTGTGGGCATGCTCCTGCGGCGGACGGGGATGTCGCCGGACCACATGACGATCATCGGGGTGCTCGTCTCCGTCGGGGCGGCATTCGCAGTCGGTGCGGGGGCGCTGCGGGTGGGGCTGTTGCTCGTCATCCTCGCGGCGGTGCCCGACATGCTCGACGGAGCGCTCGCGAAGGCCCAGAACTCTGCCAGCCAGCGCGGCGCCTTCTTCGACTCGGTGATTGACCGCGTCACCGACTCGATCCTCCTCGGAGGAGTGGCCTGGTACTTCGCCTCGGAGAAGAGCGCGCACCTGTCGATACTCCCGATGGCCGTGATGGGGGTCTCATCTCTCATCTCGTACGAGCGTGCGAAGGCGGAGTCCCTCGGTCTCGACGCCAAGGGCGGTCTCATGGAGCGCGCCGAGCGCATCATCGTGCTGTGCTTCGGTCTCCTGTTCGACAATCTCCTCGTCCCGGTCATGTGGGTGATGCTCGTGCTCACCACGGCAACCGCCGTGCAGCGTTTCGTGAAGGTGTGGCGGCAGGCGGAGGTCTCGGCAACCGTCCAGGCGCGCCGCGACCGGCGGCAGGTGCGCCGCGTGACTCGCCCGAGCCCGCGCGCCAACCGCCGGACGCTCTCCGTGTCCTCAAGGCAGCGGCGCCGCACCAGGCATGGCTGACCCCATCGGCGACCTCACCGGCGCGCTCACCGTGGGCGGCTACAAGGTGGGTTCTCTCGTCGCCCGCCTGACCCCGGGGTTCGTCGCCCAGGGCACCGTGTCGCTCCTTGCGCCCGGCATCGCCCTGTCGCTGCGGGAGAAGCGCGGGATGTTCGAGCGGCACCTGCGCAGGATCAACCCGACGATCTCGCGGTTCGCCCTCCGCCAGATGTCCCAGCAGGCGTTCGACAGTTACATGCGCTACTACGCCGAGAGCTTCCGGCTCCCGTCGCTCAGCAAGCGCCACGTCGACCGAATGTTCACGGTGGACGGGTTCCACCACATCGAAGAGGGTCTCGCCCGCGGCAAGGGGGTCATCCTGGCTCTGCCCCACCTCGGCGGGTGGGAGTGGGCCGGACGCTGGATGGCCGACAGGGGGCACCGGATGACAGTCATCGTGGAGCCCCTGCACCCGCCCGAGCTGTTCGAGTGGTTCGCCGACCTCAGGCGCAGTCTCGGGATGAACGTTGTTCCCCTCGGGCCGGACGCGGCACCGGCAGTCCTGTCTGCGCTGCGTGCCAACGAGATCGTCTGCCTTCTCTGCGACCGCGACATCCAGGGTGGAGGGGTGGACGTGTCGTTCTTCGGGGAGCGCACCACCCTGCCGGCGGGGCCCGCGATGCTCGGGCTGCGCGGCGGCGCCACCGTGCTGCCGACCGCCGTCTACTTCACGTCCAAGGTGGACGGTCATCACGCAATCGTGCGCCCACCGCTGCCGATGGACCGCACAGGTGGTCTCCGCGAGTCGGTTGCGTCGATCACACAGTTGCTCGCGGGCGAGCTCGAGTGGCTGATCCGGCGTGCCCCCGAGCAGTGGCACTTGTTCCAACCGAACTGGCCGAGCGACCCCGGCTACGGAGTCGACAGGGCAGCGGGCGGGGACTGACGGGTCGGCCGGGGCCGGCACCGCCACTGACAACGTCCCGTTCACCGCGGGTGTGCCCCACGTTCACCGGTGCTGGGTACAATCAGGTGCGCCTAAACGACGCACCAACCACTTACGGGAGAGCTCATGTCGCGGATCCAACTGGCACTGAACGTGGGGAACCTCGCCGAGGCAATCGAGCACTACACCAAGATGTTCGGTGTCGGCCCGGCCAAGGTCAGGGACGGTTATGCCAACTTCGCGGTGGCCGACCCTCCACTCAAGTTGGTCCTCATCGAGGGGCACGGCGAACCCGGGACCCTGAACCACCTGGGTGTCGAGCTCGGTTCCACGGATGAGGTGGCCGCCAAGATCGAGCAATCGCGCGACCTCGGGTTCGACATCACCGTGCAGGACGAGACCACCTGTTGTTTCTCGGTGCAGGACAAGGTCTGGATCAACGACGGCGAGGTGCCGTGGGAGTGGTACGCGGTCCTCGAGGACGCCCCGCAGGACACCTCGCTCGTGCGCCTCGGCGCCAAGCCGCTCATCATTGTCGAGGGCAGTGGCAACGTGTGTGCCCCGGGCGGGTGCTGTTGAAACGTCAACTCGGCGAGTTCCTCGGCACGGGCCTCCTCGTGATGGCTGTTGTCGGGTCGGGAATCATGGCCACCAACCTCACGGACGACGTGGGGCTCCAGTTGCTCGCCAACGCCGTGGCAACAGGAGGGGCACTCTTTGCGCTCATCACCGTGTTCGCCCCGGTGTCCGGTGCGTCATTCAATCCCGTGGTCTCGGTCATCAGCCATCTCCTCGACGGCCGGGGCAGTGTGAGGGTCCTCGTCGCTGATATCGCGGCACAGTTCGGCGGTGCAGTCGCGGGTTGCTGGGTTGCGAACGCCATGTTCTCCCGGCCGTGGCTCGAGACGTCCTCGAAAATCCGCGACGGTGGCCCGCAGTGGTTCGCCGAGGCTGTCGCTGTGGTCGGTCTGGTGCTCGTGATCAGGGGTGGCACCGCCGCGCGGGCGAACGTGGCGGCGATTGTTGCCGCCTGGATCACCGGTGCCTATTGGTTCACCTCCTCCACGAGCATCGCGAACCCTGCAGTGGCAGTCGGGAGGATGTTCTCTGATTCCTTCGCAGGCATCTCCCCGGGGTCAACGCCGATGTTCGTGGTGATGCAGGTGGCGGGCGGGGCTGTGGCGCTCGGGCTGTCAGCCGTGCTCTTCGGCCGGGGCGCCTGATGCCGGGCATCCTGTTCCTGTGCGTGCACAACGCCGGGAGGTCCCAGATGGCAGCGGGCTTCGCGCGACATGCAGGGGCGGGCCGGGTCGAGGTGTTCTCGGGTGGCTCAGAGCCGGCTGACACCGTCAATCCGGCGGCTGTGGCCGTGATGGCAGAGGTCGGAGTCGACATCGCCGCCCACGTGCCGCAGAGGTTCACCGACGACCTCCTCTCGAGAGTCGACGTGGTCGTCACCATGGGATGCGGGGACACGTGCCCCTACGTCCCGGGGAAGCGCTACCTGGACTGGACGCTTGATGACCCGAAGGGCCGTCCGGTCGAAGAGGTCAGGCGGATCCGTGACGAGATCCGGTCGTTGGTCGATGACCTCGTCGCTCAGCTGTAGGCGGCGAAGAGCTCGCCGATCGCCTTTGCCTGGCCGCCCGACGTCGATGACATGACGGCAATCGGGTGCACGCCGGTCGCGGCCCACTCTGCCAGCCTGTCGCGCACGCGCCCTGCGGGTCCGCTGATGGTGCAGTCGTCGAGCCACGCGTCCGTCATCAGCCCCGTGACCTTGTCCCTGTCTCCTGCGTCGAGCGCCGCCTCGATGGCGTCCATTTCCGCGGCGTACCCTGCGGCCCGCCAGTAGTTGCGGTAGTTGGGCAGGGACACGTAGCCGGTCAGCGTCTTGCGGTTGACAGCCCGCGCAGCCTCGATGTCGTCGTCGATGACGGTGGGGACCATGTTCGACATGAAGAACCCCTCCTTCGCGCGGGTGGCCGGGACCTGGGTCAGCTGGGCATCCACGTGGCTTAGCGACGCGTTGGCCCAGATGGCGCCCTCGGAGATCTCTGCCGCGAGCTCGAGCATCTTGTTTCGCAGCGTCGCCAGGAACACGGGCGGCAACTGACCGCCGAAGCGCTCGTTCGCGCGCATCGCCTCGACGTAGTGACGGATGTCGGAGAGGGGCTTGCCGGTCTCGACCCCGAGCCGAGAGGTGACCGGGCCGTGGCTCACGCCGACACCGAACCTGAAGCGGCCGCCCGACATCTCGTGGATGTGGGCAGCAGTGTTCGCGGCCTCCACCGGGTGGCTGTAGTAGATCGGCTGGATGGAAGTCCAGTACGGGATCGTGCTGGTCTCGTGGGCGAGTGACACGCACAGTCCCATGGTGCCGCCCAGGCTCGGGCAGGCGATCCCCGAGAACCCCCGTGCCTCAGCCTCGCGTGCGATGTCGAGCATGGCGCGCCTCTTGCCGGCGGTGGCAACGATCGAGAGTGCAGGGCGGAAGGACGCTTCTTCGGGCATGCCAGTACCGTACTCCCCATGCTGCGTGTGGGAATGGTGTGCCCGTACAGCCTGACCATCCCGGGTGGGGTGCAGCAACAGGTGCTCGGGCTCGCCCGCGCGATGAGGGCCCAGGGTCACGAGGTGCGCGTGCTGGGGCCGTGCGACGGCCCGCCGCCGGAGTCGTTCGTGACCCCACTCGGCAACAGTCTCCCCACTGCGGTCAACGGCTCCGTGGCACCGCTCGCGCCGGATGTGCCCGCGGCGCTGCGCACGATCCGGGCGCTGAACGACGAGGCTTTCGACGTTCTCCACGTCCACGAGCCGCTCGTCCCGGGTCCGTCGTTGTCGGCCGTCCTGATGAAGCTCGCGCCGATCGTTGCCACTTTCCACTCGGCAGGTGACTCCGCCGCCTATCGCGTGTTCAACCGGCAGCTGACGCGGATCGCCTCGCGCATCGACATCCGGGTGGCGGTCTCGAAGGATGCCGTGGAACTGGCCCAGCGCTATGTCGCTGGTGAGTACGAGGTCCTGTTCAACGGGATCGAGCTCAGTGCTTACTCCGGTGCGGAACTCCCGAGGGAGAACGCCGTGTTCTTCGTCGGTCGTCACGAGCCACGAAAGGGCCTCGGCGTGCTTCTGGGGGCCCTCGAGCACCTTCCGGGCGACGTCTCTCTCTGGGTGGCCTCCGACGGGCCCGAGACGGCGGAACTGAGGAGTCGCTTCGGCGGGGACAAGCGGGTCGAGTGGCTCGGCCGCATCAGCGAGGCCGAGAAGGTCGACCGACTGAAGCGGGCACGGGTTTTCTGCGCCCCTTCGCTGCGCGGTGAGTCGTTCGGGGTCGTGCTCCTGGAGGCGATGGCGGCCGGCACGCCGGTGGTGGCGAGCGACATCGATGGGTACACGAACGTGGCCACCCATGACGTCGACGCACTCCTCGTGGAGCCCGGGGACGGGAAGGCGCTCGCAGCGGCGATCGCGCGGGTGATGGTGGACCCACGGCTTGCTGCCCGGCTCGTCGCCGCCGGGACCGCGCGCTCGATGGACTACTCGATGGACACTCTCGCGGCTCACTATGTCGGTCTCTACGAGCGCGCGCTGAGGATGGAGGAAGCCGACCCGACCGTTGTGGAGGTGCCCCGTATGCTGAGACCCCTCAAGCACCGTTTCGTGCGGCGCCCGAGGATCCGCAGGGACTGAACATCGTTCCTGCGGTGCCGGTCCCCGTCGCCCGGGGCCGGGCAGACTGAACACGAGGAGGAAACACCATGGAGATCGCACTCATCATCGTGGCGGCACTGGTCGTCATCGGCGTGCTGCTCTACAACTCGCTCATCCAGCGACGCAACCGCGTCGACAATGCGTGGTCACAGATCGACGTGCAGCTGAAGCGCCGGCTCGACCTGATCCCGAATCTCGTCGAGACCGTCAAGGGTTATGCGGAGCACGAGAAGTCGACTTTCGATGCCGTCATCTCGGCGCGACAGGCAGCCATGGCGGCCCCGGCGACGCCTTCGGCGCAGGCGGGCGCCTCGAACGCGGTGACGGGCGCGCTGCGCCAGTTGTTCGCCCTCTCCGAGGCCTACCCCGACCTGAAGGCCAACGCGAACTTCCTGGCCCTCCAGGAGGAACTGACCTCGACCGAGAGCAGGGTGGCCTACGCCCGCCAGTTCTACAACGACGAGGTCCTCGGCCTGAACAATGCCATCCAGAAGATCCCCGGTCTTTTCGTTGCCCGGCTCGCCGGGATCGGCCCGCGCGACTACTTCGACGCAGAGCCTGCGGCGGACAACCCGCCCAAAGTCCAGTTCTGAGCCCCGGGCCTTCGTAGGCTCGGGTTCCCATGCACGATCTCATCTCCTCGAACAAGCGCCGCACTGTCCTGCTGATGACCGTGTTCATCGGGCTCCTCGTCCTTGTGGGGATGTCGGTCGGCGTCCTGGTCGGCAACGGCGCCGCTGGCACGGTCATTGCCCTCGTCCTCGCGGGGGGAACGGCCTTCGCCTCCTACTGGAAGGCGGACAAGATCGCACTGGCGGTGAGCAGGGCGATCCCGGCGGACCCGGCCGTGTACCCGCGCCTCCACAACCTCGTCGAGGGACTGTGCATCGCCGGTGGCCTGCCCAAACCGGGCGTCTACGTGATCGAGGACGAGGCACCCAACGCTTTCGCGACCGGTCGCAACCCGCAGCACGCCGCAATCGCGGTGACAACGGGCTTGCTCGACAAGATGAACCGCGTCGAACTGGAGGGGGTCGTGGCGCACGAGCTCTCCCACATCCGCAACTACGACATCCTCGTCTCGACTCTCGCCGTCACCATGGTCGGAGCCGTCGCGATCCTGACCGACGTCGCGATCCGCCTGATGTGGTGGAACGGCGGCCGGGTTGCCCGCGACGGGGACCGTGACAACGGCTCCAACCCGCTCGCGTTCGTCGGTCTCGCCCTGCTCATTCTCGCGCCGCTCTTCGCCCGCCTGATGCACGCCGCTGTCAGCCGCAACCGGGAGTCCCTGGCGGACGCATCGGCCTGCCAGATGACGCGCTACCCGCCCGGGTTGATCTCCGCCCTCGAGAAACTGCGTGACGACGTGACGGTCACCCACTCGGCATCGATGGCAACCGCCCACCTGTGGATCGAGCAGCCCCTGTCCGGGGTCGGTGACGCGGGTCGACTGGCCCGGTTCCATAATCTGTTCAACACGCACCCCCCAATCGAGGAACGCATCGCGCGCCTCAAGGAGATCTGAGATGACGAAGCGCACGACAATCGCAGTGATCACGGCAGCGGCTTTTCTGGCCCCGGTTCTCGCCTCGTGCGGAGGCGGTGGCGGGACGGACGGTGCGTCTGACACCACCGCTGCCACTGACACCACCGGCCCCGGCACACCTGCGGTCGTGTACCCGCTCACGGGTTTGCCGGTGGACGACCCCACACAGGCGGCACGCCCTGCGCTGGTGGCCAAGATCGACAACCACCCGAACGCCCGTCCCCAGGCCGGCCTCAACAAGGCGGACATCATCATCGAGGAGAACGTGGAGGGCCTGACCCGCTTCGCCGCGATCTTCCACAGCGAGGGCAGCGACCCCGTCGGCCCGCTGCGCAGCGGCCGCACCCAGGACAAGATCTTCCTCGGTTCCTACAACAAGCCGCTCTTCATGTGGAGCGGCGGCAACTACCGGGTCACGCAGGTCATCAACAACAGCGACCTCGTGAACATCGGGCACTCGGCCTCGAAGGGGAAGGGCGGCTACTACCGCGAGAAGACGCGCAAGATCCCGTACAACCTCTACGCGAGCACCACCAAGGGCTGGGGACTCGCGCCCGAGGGCTCCGGCCCGCCGCCGGCGCAGGTGCTGTACCGCGGTGTGAGCGACGCGATGCCCTCGACTGCCGTTCCGGTCGATGGAGCCAAGGTCTCCATGTACAACGTCAAGGTGTACTGGAAGTGGGACGCGGCTGCCGGCCAGTTCCTCCGCTACACGGAGAACGTGAAGCGCGAGCTCGAGCCACACATGTCGGCCGAGGGCACCACGCCCGTCGACCAGGTGAACGCGAAGAACGTGGTCGTTCTCTACTGCACCTACAAGCGCAGTTGGGCTGACCGCAAGAGCCCGGAGGCGCAGACGACCGGCACGGGTGACGGCTTCGTCCTCACCAACGGTGCCATCATCCCGATCAAGTGGACCCGCGCCGAGCAGAAGGATGTCTTCACCTTCACGGATGCCGACGGGGCAGTGGTCCGCATGACCCCCGGCCGCACGTGGATCGAGCTCGGTTTCAAGAAGTCTCTCGCCCAGGTGGACCCGGGTGTCGACCCGAAAAAGGTCGGCTGGCCCGCCACCTGAGCCCGCGTCCGTGACCGTTGTCCGCCCCGAATTGCGGGTGAACGGGTGCCGGCTCCTCGGTACGCTTTGCCCATGACCTCACAGTCCCAGTCCTCAGTCGGCACCCCTCGCGTCAAGCGAGGTCTGGCGGAAATGATGAAGGGCGGCGTCATCATGGATGTCGTCACCCCGGATCAGGCCCGGATTGCAGAGGACGCCGGGGCGTGCGCCGTCATGGCACTCGAGCGGGTCCCTGCCGATATCCGCCGTGACGGGGGCGTCGCCCGCATGAGCGATCCCGAGATGATCGAGGGCATCAAGGCTGCGGTCCGCATCCCCGTGATGGCCAAGGCCCGTATCGGCCACTTCGTGGAGGCACAGATCCTGGAGGCGCTCGGTGTCGACTTCGTGGACGAGTCCGAGGTGCTCACACCGGCGGACGAGACGCACCACATCGACAAGTTCGCGTTCACCGTGCCCTTCGTGTGCGGGGCCACGAACCTTGGGGAGGCCCTGCGCCGCATCTCCGAGGGCGCGTGCATGATCCGCTCGATGGGCGAGGCGGGCACCGGCAACATCGTCGAGGCGGTGCGCCACCTGCGCAGCATCCTCGGCGACATCCGCCGTGTGACGCAGGCGGACAGCGCGGAGCTCTTTGACTGGGCCAAGAAGCTCCAGGCGCCCCTGCCGCTCGTGCAGGAGATCGCCGAGACCGGCAGGTTCCCCGTGCCGATCTTCTGTGCCGGGGGCATCGCGACGCCTGCCGACGCCGCGCTCGCCATGCAGCTCGGGGCCGAGGCCGTCTTCGTGGGGTCCGGGATCTTCAAGAGCGATCCGTCGACTGTGGCGCTGCGTGCCAAGGCAATCGTCGAGGCCACGACCCATTTCCGCGATCCGCACATCCTCGCCAAGGTCAGCCGTGGTCTCGGTGCACCGATGACGGGCATCGGGATGGACGAGATCAACCAGCGCTACGCCGAGCGCGGCTGGTGAACCGTCCGTGAACGCGAGGCCTCCAGGTGCCGCCGGTCATCGGGGTGCTCGCGCTGCAGGGCGCGTTCGCGGCGCACGCTGAGTCGTTGCGCCGCTGCGGCGCATCCACATCCGAAGTGCGAACGCCGGGAGACCTCGCCGCTGTCGATGCTCTCGTGATGCCCGGCGGGGAGTCGAGCACCATGTCCCAGTTGCTCGAGTCGTCGGGGCTCTTCACCGCGGTGGCTGCACGCATCAGCAAGGGCATGGCTGTGCTCGGGACATGCGCGGGGATGATCCTGCTCGCCTCGGAGGTGCTCGACGGCCGTTCCGACCAGCGGAGCTTCTCGACCCTTGACATCTCTGTGCGGAGGAACGCTTTCGGCCGCCAGATCGACTCGTTCGAGGCCAGCATCGACACCCCGGAGGGCCCTTTCCACGGGGTCTTCATCCGCGCACCCCGCATCGAGAGAGTCGGCCCGGGGGTCGACATCCTGGGCTCCCTGGACGGCGAGCCGGTCCTCGTGCGCCGGGGCAACGTTCTGGCTGCGTCGTTTCACCCCGAGCTCGCCGGCGACGACCGTCTGCACGGGTACTTTGTGTCCGTCGTCAGCCCTGGTGACGTGCCCGACGGGCACCATCGCGCTGGCGCCGGGCCCGCCGGTGCGGCCGTTGACACCCGAGAGAGAAAGAGGGAAGGCTGACCATGTCCGGACACTCCAAGTGGGCGACGATCAAGCACAAGAAGGGCGCAGCCGACAAGGCGCGGGGCAAGCTGTTCGCCAAGCTCGCCCGACAGATCGAGGTGGCCGCGCGCCAGGGCGGGGGAGACATCGAGTCGAATGCGTCACTGCGCACCATGGTCCTGAAGGCCAAGGCGGCCCAGATGACGAAGGACGCAATCGACAGGGCCGTGAAGCGCGGCATCGGCGAGAACGACGGTGCCAACTACGAGTCGATCACCTACGAGGGCTACGCGCCCGGCGGGGTGGCGATGCTGATCGACGTCCTCACGGACAACAGGAACCGCACGGCCTCGGACGTGCGGAGCGCGTTCACGAAGTTCGGCGGGGCCATGGCAGAGCCCGGTGCGGTGGGGTGGCAGTTCTCCAGGCGCGGCGTGATTCTCGTGGACGGTGCGGCCGACGAGGACACCGTCATGACTGCCGCACTCGAGGCGGGCGCAGAGGATGTCGAGCGCGACGGCGGTTCATGGAAGGTCCTGGCCGACCCCTCCTGCGTGTGGGACGTGAAGGATTCCCTCGAGACCGCCGGGCTGGCCGTCCAGTCCGCGGAGAGCACAATGGTGTCGTCGACCGTAATAGAGGTCACGGACAGGGAGGATGCGCGCCAGATCCTGCGCATCATGGATACTCTCGAGGACAACGATGACGTGCAGGACGTCTACGCGAATTTCGATATCGCGGAATCAATCATGGAAGAGGTCAGTTGATGGCTGTCGGAACGGGCGACACAGCCCCTGATTTCACGCTGCCCGGCACGGGTGGTCGTTCGTACTCGCTCTCGGAGTTCAAGGGTCAGCCCGTCGTGGTCGTCTTCTATCCCGGTGACGCGACGGCCGTCTGCACGAAGCAGCTCAATTCGTACAACAACGAACTCGACGCCTTCTCCGGCGTGGGTGCGCAGGTCCTTGCGATCTCCGCCCAGGACATGGACAGCCACGAGACATTCGCGGCCCGGCACGGCTTCAAGTTCCCACTCCTTGCTGACACGGACAAGTCCGTGGCGGAGAAGTACGGGACCATCGGACCGCTCGGGTTCCCCCGCCGCAGTGTCTTTGTGGTCAGCCCTGCGGGGGTCATCACATACGCCCACAGAGCCATCGCGGGCCTCACCTACCGCCCTGTGGACGAACTCGTCGCCGCGGTGGAGGCGTCCCGCACGGCCTGACCCCACCCGGGAAAGGCTCGCCAGCAGGCGTCCCAGCCGTTACCATACGAACTTATGTTCGGTCCCCACGGCGTCACCAGTCCCGCCGGCACGGCCCCTGCGGACGGCGGGGGCGGCATGGATGTCGTGCTCGGGATCGACCCCGGCCTGACCCGGTGCGGATATGCCGTCCTCGGCGTGGTTCCCGGCCGGCCACCGAAGCCGCTGTCCATGGGTGTCATCCGAACCCCTGCCACGGACCCGCTCCCGGAGCGTCTCGGCCTGCTGCACCGCGAGATCGCCGCCCTGATCGCGGAGTTCAAGCCGTCATCTGTGGCCATCGAACAGGTCTTTTTCCAGAACAACGTGCGGACGGCCATGTCGGTGGGGCAGGCGAGTGGGGTCGTGATTGCGCTCGCCGCCAACTCGGGGTGCACCGTCGCCCAGTACACGCCCTCGCAGGTGAAGGACACTGTCGCCGGCTGGGGTGGTGCCGACAAGGCGCAGGTGCAGCGGATGGTCCAGCAGCGCCTCGGGCTGTCGTCGCTGCCGAAGCCCGCCGATGCGGCCGATGCCGCCGCCATCGCACTCTGCCACTGTGCGATCGCGCCGTTCGTGGCCTTGAGGGATGCGGCACTCGCGCGGGGGCGGTCATGATCGGGAGCCTCCGTGGCCATGTCCTCGAGCGTGTCGCTCCATCCACCGTCCTCGTCGAGGTGCAGGGTGTCGGGTACCTGTGCACGGTCACCGCCGCCACGTTCGCCGAGATGGAGCCCACGTCGCCCGTTTTCGTTCACGTCCACCACCACATCCGTGAGGACGCACAGACGCTCTATGCCTTCACCAGCCGCACGGAGAGGGACACCTTCGACGTGCTCCTCTCCACCCACGGGATCGGACCGGCAATGGCAATGGCGATCCTGTCCACCTACTCGCCCCAGTCGCTCGTCACGATCGTGGTGTCAGGCGACACCGGCGCACTCACCGCTGTCCCCGGTGTCGGCAAGAAGACCGCCGAGCGGCTCATGGTCGAGCTGAAGTCACGCCTCAACATCGACTCTGTGGCGACCGTGGGGGCCGACGGGTCCGTGCAGTCGGCTGCGGCGGACGTGAGGGAGGCGCTGACTTCGCTCGGGTACGGGCCCGACGAGATCCGCGACGTGATGCGCCAGCTCACCAACGTGGATGCACCCGAATCGATGCTGCGCGATGCGCTCGCCCTGCTGGGAGCCCGCCGTGCGGGATGAGTTCATGGACCCCACTGTCCATTCGGATGCCGACCACATCGACGAGGCCAGCCTGCGGCCGCGCGCACTCGATGAGTTCGTCGGCCAGCGCGAACTGAAGGAGCACCTCGACATCGTCCTCGGTGCGGCAAAACAGCGCGGCCAGGCGGCCGACCACATTCTCCTTGCTGGACCGCCCGGCCTCGGCAAGACCACGATGGCGGGCATCGTCGCCGCCGAGATGGGCGTGGGTTTCCACGTGACCAGCGGGCCGGCTCTCGAGCGTGCGGGCGATCTTGCGGCGATCCTCACGAAACTGCAGGAGTCGGACGTCCTCTTCATCGACGAGATCCACCGTCTCTCGCGCTCGGTCGAGGAGATCCTCTACCCGGCCATGGAGGACTTCCAGATCGACATCGTGGTGGGCAAGGGCCCTGCCGCCTCGTCCATCCGTCTCTCGCTCCCGCGGTTCACCCTCATCGGGGCGACCACGCGGACCGGCATGATCACTGGTCCACTGCGTGACAGGTTCGGTCTGGTGGCCCGGCTCGACTTCTACGACGACGAGGAGCTGCGTTCCATCGTGGAGCGCGCCGCGGGAATCCTCGATGTGCCCCTGCGCGGTGACAGTGCTGAGCAGATCGCCCGCCGGAGCAGGGGCACGCCGCGAATCGCGAACCGCCTGCTGCGCCGCGTCCGTTACTTTGCCGAGGTGCGCGGCAACGGAGTGGTCGACCCTGCCACCGCGGACGAGGCACTGCGCGTCTTCGGTGTCGATGCAATTGGTCTCGACAAGGTCGACAGGGCGATCCTCAACGCGCTGTGCGAACGGTTCGGCGGCGGGCCCGTCGGTCTCACCACGCTCGCAATCGCGGTCGGGGAGCAACCCGAGACGGTCGAGGACGTGTACGAGCCGTTCCTCATCCAGCAGGGCCTCATCGCGCGGACGCCGCGCGGACGGGTGGCGATGGACGCCGCGTGGCGGCATCTGTCCAGCCCGTAGCCTTTCGGCGTGCGACTGTCGGACATCGATTACGACCTGCCCGACGAACTGATCGCGCAGAAGCCGGCGGAGCCACGTGACTCCTCGCGCCTGCTCGTCGACAGGGGTCCCGCGGCGCCGGACCACATGGGCATGACCGACATCGCGGACCTGCTCGGACCCGGTGACGTCCTCGTGGTGAACGACACCCGGGTCCTGCCGGCGCGGTTGATGCTGCAGCGCTCGACGGGTGGTGCAGCCGAGGTCTTGCTCCTCGAGCCCCTGGACGACGGCCGCCGCCGCTGGGAGGCCCTGGTACGGCCCGCCCGCAGGCTGAAAGAGGGGGAGGTGCTCGAGTTCTTCGGCAAGCGCGTGGCGCGGGTGGGAACGCGCACGGAGGCGGGGGACACGTTCGAGGTGGAGATCCTGGATGACGTGCCCCTCGCGTTGATCGAGCGGATCGGGTCGATGCCGCTTCCCCCGTACATCCGCGGTTCGCTGAAGGACAAGGAGAGGTACCAGACGGTGTACTCGCGGGACGCCCGCAGCGCCGCCGCACCGACTGCCGGACTCCATTTCACCGAGGAACTTCTCGCCCGTGTCACGGCGAGGGGTGTCACCATGGTGCGGGTGGAACTGGTGGTCGGTCTCGACACGTTCAAGCCGGTCACGGAGGAGGACCCGCTGAACCACAGGATCCACACCGAGACGTACTCGGTCCCGCAAGAGACGATTGCCGCGTGTGCGGCGGCGGAACGGGTGGTGGCGGTCGGCACCACCGCGGCCAGGGCGCTCGAGTCGGCAGCCGCCACCGGCAACCTGTCGGGCCGCACGTCCCTGTTCATCACGAGAGGGCACGAGTGGAGGACCGTGGACCTCCTGCTCACGAACTTCCACATGCCGAGGACGTCGCTCCTTCTCATGGTCGATTCGTTCGTCGGGCCCCGCTGGCGGCGGTTGTACGCAGAGGCCGTGAGGGAGCGCTACCGCTTCCTGTCCTTCGGTGACGCGATGCTCCTCGACCGCAGCCTGGGCGGTGAGTGATGTTCGGTGTGCGCCACGTCCAGTCCGCGGTGGAGGGTGCCGCCCGCGCCGGGACCGCCACCACCGCCCGCGGCAGCTACGAGACCCCGTGCTTCATGCCCGTGGGCACGCGCGGCGCAGTCAAGTACCTGAGTGCCGACGATTACGCCTCGCTCGGCGCACGCATCGTCCTCGGCAACACGTACCACCTGATGCTGCGCCCCGGCGCCGATGTCATCGAACGTTTCGGTGGTCTCGGCCGGTTCGCGGGGTGGGACGGACTGACACTCACCGACTCAGGAGGGTTCCAGGTGTTCTCCCTCGACCCGAAGGTGGACGATGAAGGTGTCACGTTCAAGTCCACGTATGACGGGTCGATGCACCGGTTCACTCCCGAGATCGCCGTCGGCGTGCAGGAGAGAATCGGTGCGGACATCCAGATGGTGCTCGACGTGTGCACCTCTCTGCCGGCCTCGGACGCCGAAATCAGGATCGCACTGGAGCGCACCCATGCATGGGCCATCCGTGCGCGCGCGGCCCATTCGCGCCCGGACCAGTCGCTCTTTGGCATCGTCCAGGGAGGCATCCACGCGGCGATGCGGCGCGAGAGTGCGCAGCGCACGGTGGACGTCGGCTTCGACGGGTACGCCATCGGCGGGCTGTCGGTGGGGGAGACGCGCGGGGAGATGCTCCCCGCCCTCGCGGCCGCCGTGGAGCACCTGCCGGCAGACCAGCCCAGGTACCTGATGGGCGTGGGCGACCCGGCGTCCCTGGTGGAGGCCGTCGCCCTGGGGGTCGACCAGTTCGACTGCGTCCTGCAGACCAGGCTCGGCAGGCACGGGACGGCACTGACGTCCGAGGGAAAGCTCCACGTGAAGAACGCCCGTTTCGCACTGGATGACTCACCCCTCGACCCGACGTGCGCCTGCTGGGTGTGCGCGCGTCATTCGCGCGGGTACGTTCGCCATCTCATGCAGGCCGGCGAGCCCACCGCCTCCCGTCTCGTGTCGGTCCACAACATCTCGTGGACCCTCCAGTTGATGGACAGGATCAGGGCCGCCATCACGGACGGCACGTTCGGGGCCCTGCGTCGGGAGATTCTCGGCGTCTGGGGCTGAGGGGTCCCGCGCAGGCCCGAGTCGCTAGGCTCAGGCTCCGTGATTTCCACCATTGCCGCAGAAACGACCACCAGCAACTCGAGCGGAGGCGGAGCAGTCTTCCAGCTCGTCTTCTTCGGGGCGATCTTCGCCGGAATGTACTTCCTGCTGCTGCGCCCCCAGCGCAAGCGCATGAAGGAGACGCAGTCACTCCAGTCCAGCCTTGCCGAGAACGACGAGGTCATCCTCAACTCGGGCATCTACGGCTTCATCACCATGATCGAGGGTGACATCGTGTGGCTCGACATCGCTGACGGCCACGGCACCGAGCGCATCGAGATCCGGGTGTCGCGCGGTTCTGTCGCACGCAAGACCCAGCCCGCCGAGACCAAGTAGGTCCCATGCCCCGCCGGCTCGTTGTCACACTGCTCCTCACCGTGCTCGTCACGGGAGGGCTGTTGGTGGGCAACCTGATCGCGGGCAACTCCCCGGCGCTCGGCCTTGACCTGCAGGGTGGGGCCTCGGTCACGCTGATACCGGACGGGGAGTACGACGAGGTCGCAATCGGCGTCGCCGTCGAGGTGATCAGGCAGCGGGTGGACTCGATCGGCGTGGCCGAACCCGAGATCATCCGCCAGGGTTCGACGGTGGTCGTCAATCTCCCCGGTGTGAAGGACCAGCAGCGAGCACTCGAGCTCGTGGGCCGCACCGGCGAGGTGCAGCTGCGCCCGGTCCTCGGACAGGCCGAAAATGAAGAGTCGACAACCACGACGGTTGCCGGCGCAACAACGACGACCGTCGCCGGTGCGTCGGGCACGGTGCCGCCATCGCCGGACACCACCCTCGCCGAGCCGTCGGGAGGTCTCGGGAGCTCGCGTGCCCCCGGTGCCGACCCCACCACGACCACCATCGCACCGCCGCCGGCCGAGGGGGAAGGTGGCGCCGACCCGAACGGTCTCCAACCCGGCCAGGAAGTGCTGCCCGCCGCGAAGGGCAACACGATCTATCTCGTCGGGCCCACAGCCGCGAACGGCGAGGTGTTCGAGAAGGAAGCGACGGCAGACATCTCCCAGGGAGGCTGGGCGGTCAGTGTCAACCTGCGCGGCGGCGCGGGGGGCGAGGACATCTGGAATGCGCTCGCCAAGAAGTGCTTCGACGGGGGCGCGGAATGCCCCACGAAGCAGGTCGCGATAGTGCTCGACGGGGAGGTGATCTCTGCGCCGGTCGTCCAGACGCCCGATTTCAACGGGTCGGTGCAGATCACCGGTGACTTCACGGAGAAAGAGGCCCGTGACCTGGCCAAGATCCTCCAGTTCGGTGCCGTCCCGGTGCGCTTCGACACGCCCACCGTCCAGACCGTGTCGGCAACGCTCGGCAAGGACTCTCTGAACGCCGCGATCGTGTCCGGACTTCTCGGCGTTCTCCTCGTGCTCGCCTTCCTCGTCTTCTATTACCGCCTCATCGCACTCGTGGTCGTCGCCGGACTCGGGGTCTCGGGCATGCTCCTGTGGAGCGTGATCTCTTGGCTCTCGAAAACGAACGGTCTCGCGCTGACCCTCTCGGGTGCGGCGGGCATCATCGTCTCCATCGGCGTCACCGTGGACTCCTACGTCGTGTTCTTCGAGCGCCTGAAGGACGACGTCCAGAGCGGCCGCACACTGCGCAACTCGGCTGTGCGCGGTTTCGAGAGCGCGTGGCGCACCATCCTCGCCGCTGACACCGTCTCGCTCCTCGGTGCGGTCATTCTCTGGTGGCTCACCGTCGGTTCGGTGCGGGGATTCGCGTTCTTCCTCGCGCTGTCCACGATCTCCGACATGGTCGTGTCCTATTTCTTCACGCGGCCGACTGTCCTGCTGCTGTCCCGAACCAGACTGATGAACAAGGGCCGCGTCCTCGGTGTTCGCCCTGCCCTCACCGCAGCGGAGGTGAACTGATGGCCGGACGCTGGCAACGGCTCTACCGCGGCGAGTCCACGATCGATTTCTACGGTCGTCGCCGTTTCGGGTTCTTCTTCTCTGCCGCGCTCCTTCTCGTGGCAGTCGTGTCCCTTTTCGCCCAGGGGCTCAACCTCGGCATCGACTTCAAGGGCGGGGTCGCGTGGGAGGCCCCCGTCAGCGGACAACTCACCATCGAGTCCGCGAAGGTCATCCTCGAGGACGCAGGCATCGACGAGACGTCGGCCAAATTCCAGTTGCTGAGCTCTGCTGCGGACCAGCGCCTGCGTATCCAGGCGGGCGAGCAGACGGAGGCCGTGCAGAAGGACGTGCAGGACAGACTCGCCGCCAAGGCAGGGTCCGGCGAGGACAGCGTGAGCGTGGCCACGGTCAGCTCGACCTGGGGTCGCAGCATCACCAACAAGGCGATCCGTGCCCTTCTCGTGTTCATGCTCTTCGTCTCGATCTTCATCTCCTGGAGGTTCGAGTGGGGCATGGCCCTGTCGGCCATCGCTGCAATGGTCCATGACGTCGGCATCAGTGTCGGCGTCTACTCGGTGCTCAGGCTGGAGGTCACCCCGGCGACGGTCGTGGCTTTCCTGACGATCCTCGGTTTCTCCCTCTACGACACGATCGTGGTGTTCGACAAGGTCCACGAGAACTCGGCCCGCTTCTCCGGCAGCAGGGTGTCCTCGGGGGATGTCATCAACGTCTCGATGAACCAGGTGCTCATGCGCTCGCTGAACACGAGCATCGCCGCCGTCCTGCCCGTTTTCAGCCTCCTCGTGCTCGGATCCGGGGTCTTCGGCGCGGTCGCACTCCGCGAGTTCGCGCTCGCTCTCCTCGTGGGTCTCTCCACCGGCGCCTACTCCTCGATCTTCATCGCGTCGCCCCTGCTCGGGCTGCTGAAGAACCGTGACCCGCGGTACAGGCCGTACCGGTCGCACCTGTCGACCGGGCCGGAGATGGCCCACCTGATGGCCACCGGTGCTCCCGCCAGCCGCAGGGGAGCCTTTGTCACTGCCGTCAGCGACACCGAGGCATCCCCGGAGGTCGCCGCGGCTGTCGCCGAGTCCGTGCTGAGCCACCCCCCGCGTCCGCGCAAGAGGGTGCGTCGCTAACCTTCACGCATGGGCACAGCCGACCGCGTCCTCCCGTGGCGACGGCACCACAGCGCGCCGATCGAGGAACTCGCCCCCCTGCTCGGGTCCTACCGCAGGCGGCACCCGCGCCAGTCCGTCGCTCTGGTCAACAGGGCCTACGAGACCGCCCGCCGCGCCCACCAGAACCAGATGAGGTCCTCGGGGGAGGCGTACATCAACCACCCGATCGCGGTCGCCAGGATCGTCGCTGACATCGGTCTCGACGAGGTCTCCCTCGCAGCTGCGCTCCTCCATGATGCTGTCGAGGACACCGAGATCACGCTCGAGGACGTCCAGCGCGACTTCGGCGACGAGGTGGCGGGGATCGTGGACGGTGTCACGAAACTGGAGCGCCTGCAGTTCGACTCGCGCGAGGAGCAACAGGCGGCAACGATGCGCAAGATGCTCGTGGCCATCGCCCGCGACATACGCGTCCTCGGCATCAAGCTCGCGGACCGCCTGCACAACATGCGCACGCTCGCCGGCATGCCCGTCGAGAAGCAGCAGCGGGTCGCCCAGGAGACGCTCGACATCGACGCGCCGCTCGCCCACCGTCTGGGCATGCAGGACATGAAACAGCAGCTCGAGGATCTCGCGTTCTCCGCCCTCTACCCGAAGCGCTTCGCCGAGCTGGACCATCTCGTCTCCAGTCGGACGCCGGAGAGGGACGTCTACCTGGCGAAGGCGATCGCCGAGGTCCAGGGCAGGCTCGCCGATGTGAACATCGCCGGCGAGGTCACGGGGCGGGGGAAGCACCTCTGGAGCATCTACGAAAAGATGGTCCAGAAGGACCGTGACTTCGACGAGATCTTCGACCTGAACGCGATCCGGATCATCGTGGACAACGTCCGTGACTGCTACGGGGCGCTCGGTTGCATCCACGGCAAGTGGCGCCCGGTGGTCGGCAGGTTCAAGGACTACATCGCCATGCCGAAGTTCAACCGGTACCAGTCGCTCCACACCACCGTGATCGGCCCGGGTGGCAAGCCGCTCGAGGTGCAGATCAGGACGAGGGAGATGCACGAACAGGCGGAGTTCGGTGTCGCCGCCCACTTCGGCTACAAGCACGGCACCGACTCGAGCGACCTGGACTGGCTGAACAGGATCATCGACTGGCAGTCGGAGATGCTCGACCCGGACCAGTTCATGGCCGACCTGAAGACCGACCTCGAGCAGGAGGAGGTCTTCGTGTTCACGCCGAAGGGGCGGGTCATCACCCTCCCCGTCAACTCAACCCCGGTCGACTTTGCCTACGCCGTCCATACCGAGGTCGGCCACTCGTGCATCGGTGCCCGTGTGAACGGCAGGCTCGTCTCGCTCGACTCGTCGTTGTCGTCTGGGGACACCTGCGAGATCTTCACCTCGAAGGTCGAGGACGCGGGCCCCTCGCGCGACTGGCTGGGTTACGTGCAGTCCCCGCGCGCGACGAACAAGATCAAGCAGTGGTTCTCCCGCGAGCGACGCGAGGACATGGTCGAGGCGGGCCGCGAGGAGCTGGCGGCGGAACTGCGACGGGAGGGCCTGCCGGTGCAGCGCATCTGGTCCTCTGACGCATTCCTCGAGCAAATGGAGGCGCTCAACTTCACGGACGTCGACTCGCTCCTCGCCGCGATCGGCGAGCACCATGTCTCGGCGCGCGGATTCGCCCAGCGCATCGGCAGGTCCGTGCGCCACGAGTCGAGCGACGAGCAGCTCGCCATGCCGATGCGGGCGGACCGGACCGACGGCATCCCGCGCTCGACGACCGGCATCCACGTGGAGGGTCTCGACGACGTCCTCGTGCGTCTGTCCCGTTGCTGCACCCCCGTGCCGGGTGACGACATCATCGGGTTCGTCACGAAGGGCCGCGGGGTCAGCGTGCACAGGGCCGACTGTGCGAACGCCATGAACCTTGCCGGTGACGAGCCCGCGAGGCTCATCGAGGTCGAATGGTCGGGCGCGACCCCGGGCGCGGTCTTCAGGGCCGGGGTGGAGGTTGTCGCCCTCGACCGCAGCAGGCTCCTGCGTGACGTGGCGAACGCCCTCTCGGAGCAGCACGTCAACATCGTTGCCTGCAGCACCCACACCGGCCAGGACCGCGTGGCAAAGATGCGTTTCGAGTTCGAGCTCGGCGACCCGAACCACCTCGACGCGGTCCTGCGGATGATCAAGGGGATCGATGCCGTCTACGACGCATATCGCATCGTGCCCGGCGGCTCCGCGGACTAGTCTTCGCTGTCGTGCCGAGTTTCCAGACCAGCCCGGGTACCCGCGACATCCTGCCGCCCCAGGCCGGGCGCTGGCGCGCGCTCTCCGACATCTTCGCGGACATCGTCCAGTCCGCCGGTTACGAGTGCATCATCCCGCCGATGTTCGAGGATCTCGGTGTCTTTCTCCGGATCGGCGACGCGACGGACATCGTGACGAAGGAGATGTACGACTTCGTCGACAAGGGTGACCGCCACATCGCGCTCCGGCCAGAACAGACCGCAGGTGTGTGCAGGGCCTTTGCCCAGCACCGTCCCGTCACACCGTGGAAGGTCTGGTACTCGGGACCCAACTTCCGCTACGAAAAGCCCCAGGCAGGTCGTTACCGCCAGTTCGACCAGGTCGGCGTCGAGGTTCTCGGCAGCGATGACGCCCTCCTCGACGCAGAGGTCATCTCGCTCGCCTGGCAGTTCTTTGCCCGCCTCGGTCTTGTCGGGGTGGAGCTCGTCGTCAATTCCCTGGGCGAGGCCGACGAGCGCGCGGCGTACATCGAGGCGCTGCGGGCCCACCTCGAGTCGCACCGGGGCGAGTTGTCGGAGGAGTCCGTCGCGACACTGTCGCGCAACCCGTTGCGGGTCCTCGACTCGAAGCGCCGCCAGGACGCATCGGTGATCGCCTCAGCCCCGCGCATCTCGGCCCACCTGTCCGTTGCCTCCTCGTCCCACTTTGCCGCCGTCCTTGCCGGGCTGGATGCCCTCGGTGTGCCGTACCGCGTGGACGAAATGCTGGTCCGTGGCCTCGACTACTACCGGCGCACCACGTTCGAGTTCGTGTCGCTCTCGCTCGACGGGTCGCAGAACGCCGTGGGCGGCGGCGGCAGGTACGACGGTCTGGTGGAGGATCTCGGTGGTCCCGCGACCGGCGGGGTCGGTTTCGCCATCGGCGTCGACCGGACGCTCCTTGCCTGCGATGCGGAGGGCGTGTTCGATGCGGGGTCCCTCGCTCTCGACGCTTTCGTCGTGGACGTGACCGACGGGCTCGCCGCCACGAGGCTCGCCGAGGCACTGCGGGCAGCGGGCTACAGCACCGACAGGGCCTTTGACGGGCGCAGCATGAAGTCACAGATGAAGGCCGCCGACCGCAGCGGTGCGGCAATGGCAGTGATCGTCGGGCCCGACGAGGCAGCATCGTCCACCTGCACGGTCCGTAACCTTGCCACCTCGGAACAGGTGTCGGTCCCGCAGTCGGGCCTCGTCGCCCATGTCGCCGCCGCGCTCGGCCCCCGCACCCCCCGGAGGAACCCCCAATGAAGCCAACTGCGATGCGCACCCACATGTGCGGCGAACTGCGCGAGTCCGACATAGGCCGGCAGGTGTCACTCTGCGGCTGGGTGGGACGTCGCCGTGAGCACGGCGAGCATCTCGCGTTCGTGGACCTGCGGGATCACACGGGAATCATCCAGTGCGTCATCGACACCGGGGCGGACGTGCGCAGCGAGTACGTCGTGCGCATCACGGGTGTGGTGCGGGCCCGGCCCGGGGGCACCGCGAACGATGCCCTCCCCACCGGGGCGGTCGAGGTGGGTGAGTGCGCCGTTGAGATCCTGAACGTTGCCGAGCCGCCCCCGTTCCCCGTGGACGCGCGTGCCGACGACGTGGACGAGGCGATCAGGCTCAAGCACCGGTACATCGACATCAGGCGGGAGCGGATGCAGCGAAACCTGCGCCTGCGTGCCGCCATCAACAGTGCCATCCGGCGCGAGATGGAGCAGAACGGCTTCCTGGAGGTGGAGACACCTTTCCTCATGCCGTCCACCCCGGAGGGTGCCCGGGAGTTCCTCGTGCCGTCGCGCAAGGAGCCGGGCTCGTTCTTCGCCCTGCCGCAGTCGCCGCAACTGTGGAAGCAACTGCTGATGGTCTCCGGTGTGGATCGCTACTACCAGATCGCCCGCTGCCTGCGTGACGAGGACCTTCGCGCTGACCGTCAGTACGAGTTCATGCAGCTGGATGCCGAGATGTCGTTCGTGTCCCAGGATGACGTGCTCGAGTACATCGGCAGGGCGGTCGTGGCGGCGGCGGAGGCCGTGACGGGGGAGCGCCCTCCCGAGATCGAGCGCATCACGTGGCGCCAGGCGATGGAGCGGTTCGGTGTGGACAAGCCGGACCTGCGCTTCGGGCTCGAGTTGACCGAACTCACGCACGTCTTTGCGGGCACCGAGTTCAAGGCGTTCGCCGGTGCCGGCTCGATCAAGGGGATCTGTGTCCGTGCATCCGAGTACCCGGAGGCCGCGGCGTTCGGCCGCAACAAACTCGACGCGCTCACGGACCGGGCAAAGAAGATCGGCGCGAAGGGTCTCGTCTGGATCAAGGTCAACGGGGCGGACCTGGAGTCACCCGTCGCCAAGTTCCTGTCCGACAGCGAGAAGTCGTCTCTCATCGCGGCCATGGGTGCGGGTGACGGGGACCTCATCCTCATCGTGGCCGACGAGTGGTCGACCACGTGCGAGGTCCTCGGCCAGCTGCGCAATGATATCGGCCGTCCGCCCGTGCACGAGGGCCCGTACAGGTACGTGTGGGTCACGGAGTTCCCGTTGTTCGTGGGGCTCGACAAGACGACCGGCAAACCCGTCCCCGGGCACCACCCGTTCTGCCACCCGCACCCGGATGATCTCGCTCTCTTCGAGACCGATCCGCTGGGGGTGCGTGCGCTGGCGTACGACCTGGTGCTGAACGGCTGGGAGCTCGGCTCGGGCTCCATCCGCATCCACGAGCCCGCCCTCCAGCGGCGTGTGTTCAACATCCTCGGTATCGACGATGCCGAGGCCGACAAGCGGTTCGGGTTCTTCCTCCAGCCGTTCCGTTTCGGGGCGCCGCCCCACGGCGGGTTCGCCTTCGGCATCGACAGGCTGGCGGCGATTCTCGCTGGCGAGGAGAACATCCGCGAGGTGATCGCGTTCCCGAAGACCCAGAGCGGTGCAGACCCGTTGACGAACGCACCCACCCCGGTCGACGCGAAGCACCTGGCCGAACTGGGCCTGCGCATCCTGCCCCCGCCTGCGTCCTCCTGAGCACGGATGGGCGACGACACGCTGTTCTCCGCCGCTGCGCGGGAGCGTCTCGCCCAGCGGTCGCCCCTGGCGGCCCGGTTGCGACCGCGCACGCTCGACGAGGTCGTCGGCCAGGAACACCTGACAGCACCCGGGCGCCCGCTGCGCAGGCTGGTCGAGGCCGATGCACTCTCGTCGGTCATCCTGTGGGGTCCGCCCGGAACGGGGAAGACGACGATCGCGGGGATCATCGCCGGCACCACGGAGCGCGAGTTCGAGCGGCTCTCGGCCGTGACAGCGGGAGTGAAGGACATCCGCGAGGTGATCGAGCGCGCGAACGACCGCATCGGCCAGTACTCGCGCTCGACACTCGTCTTCGTCGACGAGATCCACCGGTTCTCGACCACGCAGCAGGACGCGCTCCTGCACGCCGTGGAGAGCGGCCTGCTGACGCTCATCGGCGCGACCACGGAGAACCCGTCGTTCTCGGTGAACCCGGCCCTGCGCAGCAGGTCCACCGTCTTTCGTCTCCACCCCGTCGGGGAGGAGGCACTTGTCGCGGTCCTGCACAGGGGTCTCGAGGCTGAGGGCCGCACGGCAGATGACGGAGTGCTCGAGCGCATCGCAGCGCGTTGCGCCGGTGACGCGCGACAGGCACTCACCGCGCTCGAGGTCGCCTGTGCGATCTCCGGTGCAGGACCGGTGGGAATGGAGGAGGCTGCCGCCGCACTCGACACGAGCGTGCAGAGGTTCGACCGTGACGCCCACTACGACATCGCGTCACCGTTCATCAAGTCGATGCGGTCCGGCGATGTCGATGCCGCACTCCACTGGCTGGCCCGGATGGTGGAGGGCGGTGAGGACCCGCGATTCGTCGCGCGCCGGCTCGTGATCTTCGCGAGCGAGGACGTCGGCACCGCCGACCCGCTGGCACTGCCCGTCGCATCGGCTGCCGCCACCGCCGTGGAGATGGTCGGCATGCCCGAGGCGCTGCACAACCTGGCCCACGCGGTCGTCCACCTCTCGCTGGCGCCGAAGAGCAGGGCAGTCACCTCGGCGGTGTGGGCGGCGATCGCGGACGTCAGGGAGGGACGCACTGGTGAGGTGCCCCCGATCGGGCCGGACACGACCTCGTTCCGTCCGTTGGGACGGCCCGACCTGTCCTACTACCGTGAGGACGATGTTTAGGCGCATGTTCTGGTTCCTCCTCGGGGCGGTCTGCGGGGTGCTGGGCGTGGCGTGGGCACGGCGCAAGACGGACGAACTTCGCGAGGCCATCACTGTCGAGTCAGTCGCGCGTCTCGGCGCGCGCACGGCCGTCGCTCTCTGGCAACGGCTCTCCATCTTTCTTGTCGGCGTGGCCACCTACGTGACGGGCAGGCGCGACACCGGGGACGGACCCGTCGCGCCCGCGCCTGTCACCACCACGTCGACGACGCAGCGACGCCATATTGCACCCCAGCCGCGCAACACCCACAGATAGGCTCCTGTGTCCATGGCGACCGGAAGAGAACCGCAGTCCGTAGACGAGATCCGCGGTGCCTTCACGTCCTTCTTCGCGGAGCGGGCCCACTCGGTGGTTCCCTCGGCCAGCCTGATACCGCACGACCCCACCTTGCTCTTCACGGTCGCCGGGATGGTCCCGTTCAAGCCCTACTTCCTGGGTGACGAGGCCGCGCCGTACTCCCGTGCAGTGAGCGTGCAGAAGTGCGTGCGTGCCGGGGGCACGCACAACGACCTCGATGACGTGGGACGCACGAAGCGCCACCTGGTCTTCTTCGAGATGCTCGGCCCTTTCTCGTTCGGTGACGACTTCAAGTCGGATGCGAGCCCGGGGGCCTGGGCGCTCGTGACGGAGAGGCTC
>SXGQ01775544.1_pt1 | contig 68753 bp, 70 predicted proteins | sample 3178371 | NCBI WGS metagenome assembly SXGQ01 (sample SAMN11356859, study PRJNA531348) | freshwater metagenome | isolation source: freshwater sample F1-20 | place: China: Fuxian Lake, Yuxi | collected 2017-12-25
CGACATCGCGATTGAATGTTCGGCGGTAGTTGAACGCAAGCCGAGCGACGCGAATGACGGCTTCGGGATCGTCACCGTTCACGTGAAAGATCGGGGCCTGGACCATCTTGGCGACATCGGTTGAATAGAGCGAAGAACGTGCTTCAGTTGGCGAGGTGGTGAAGCCGACCTGATTGTTGATGATCACGTGGATGGTTCCGCCAACGCGGTAGCCAGTGATCTCTGAGAGGTTGAGTGTTTCGGCGACGACACCTTGTCCGGCGAATGCTGCATCGCCGTGCACAAGAATCGGCAACACCGGGTAGTCGCCCGGAGGTTCGATTTGGTCCATCTTGGCGCGGGCCATACCCACGACAACGGGGTCGACAGCTTCGAGGTGTGAAGGATTGGCTGCGAGTTCAACCTCGATGGTGTTGCCGGCGGGGCTGGTGAAGATGCCGTTCTGTCCGAGGTGGTACTTCACGTCGCCTGAACCTTGAATTGATTCAGGATCGATAGTGCCTTCGAATTCAGTGAAGAGCTGTTCGTACTTCTTGCCGACAATGTTCACGAGAACATTGAGGCGGCCACGATGAGCCATGCCGATGACTGCCGATTGCATCGATGTGTCGGCTGCTGATGACAGCAGTGAATCAAGAAGTGGAATCGCCGATTCGGCGCCTTCGATGCCGAATCGCTTCTGGCCGAGGTATTTGGTGCCGAGGAAACGCTCGAGTGCTTCAGCAGCGTTCAGCCGTTCAAGAATATGGCGCTTTTCTTCGATGGAAAGCTCAAACTTCACGCCTTCGACCTGTTGCTGGATCCACACCTTCTGCACGGGGTTCTGAATGTGCATGTACTCGATGCCAATCGTGCGGCAATAGGCCGAACGGAGCACGTCGAGAATTGAGGCCAGGGTCATGCGGTCGCGACCGGCAAGTCCACCGGTGAGAAATTCGCGATCGAAATCCCAGATAGTGAGGCCATAGGCCACGGGGTCGAGTTCAGGATGCAGGCTGTGTTCTGTGAGGTCGAGTGGATCGAGATCGGTTTCGAGGTGACCACGCACCCTGTACATATTGATGAGAGCACGAACCTGAAGGTTCTTTTCGAGCATCAACTGTTCGTGATCGTTGGGGTTGACGTCGCGAGCCCAGTCAACTGGTTCGTAAGGAAGAACAAGTGATTCGAAGATTTCTTCGTAGAACTCGTGCTCGCCCATGAGCAGTTCTTGAATGCGCTTCAGGAAAAGACCTGACTCGGCACCTTGAATAATGCGGTGGTCATAGGTCGAGGTCATGGTCATGACCTTGGACATTCCGAGCGAAGCAATGGTGGCCGGATCGGCGCCCCGGAACGCCACCGGATAGTCGAGCGAACCGACACCGACGATGACGCCCTGTCCGGGCATGAGTCGCGGAACCGACTGAAGGGTTCCGATGGTGCCCGGGTTGGTGAGCGTGACCGTGACGCCCGCGAAGTCATCAGGGTTCAACTTGTTTGAACGAACCTTACGAACGAGTTCTTCGTAGGAATCGAGGAACTGGGCAAAGTCAAGCGAATCAGCGTTTTTGATGCAGGGAACAAGGAGCGAACGGCTGCCATCGTTCTTTTCTACATCGACGGCGAGACCAAGCCCGACAGTTTCGTTTCGAACCACGTAGGGCTTGCCTTCAGCGTCGGTCGTGAACGATGAGTTCATGACTGGTGCGGCGTCGACGATTGCACGAACGATTGCGTAACCGATGATGTGGGTGAACGAGACTTTGCCACTTCGGCTGCGCGACAGGTAGCCGTTGATCGACTTGCGATTGACCTCGAGAAGTTTTGTGGGGATCTCGCGGAAAGAAGTTGCCGTCGGAACTTCGAGGCTTGCTTCCATGTTCGAAACGATGCGGGCCGCTGCGCCACGCAACGGCGTACCTTGGGGCGCGACCGCAGGTGTCGTTGTTGCTGACGCAGGTGCAGCAGCAGTCGCCGCAGGTGCCACTGCAGTTGGTGCAGGTGCCACGGGCGCCGCAGCAGCAGGCGCTACCGGCACTGTTCCTACGCCGGGGGAGTACCCGGCAAAAAATTCGCGCCAGCTATCGCTCACGGACGAAGGGTCGGTGCGGAACTGTTCGAACATCTCGTCGACGAGCCACGCGTTGGGTCCTGCGATGGGGGAAGCAGAGTCATCAGCCACGTTGATCGACTCTATCGGTGGCGCCGGAGCCCGGTGGCAGTGGGCCCTGATGCCCCGTGGCCGATAGATTCAGCCACCGTGCTCCGAATCGTGACGTGGAATGTGAATTCGCTGAAAGCCCGGCTCCCTCGAGTGGAGCAATGGCTCTCCGAAAATGGGCCGGAGGTCATCTGCCTTCAAGAGACCAAGATGAAAGATTCGGCATTTCCTGCCGAGGTTTTCACAGCAATGGGCTACGAGTCCGCTCACCATGGCCAAGGCCAATGGAACGGTGTGGCAATCCTCTCGAAGGTGGGCCTCACCGACGTTGTGGCTGGTTGGGACGACGACGGCCCCGAGGACACCGACGCCCGCATTCTTTGGGCTACCTGCGGGGGCGTCCGTGTGGCGAGCGCCTATGTGCCCAATGGTCGGGCCCTTGACGACCCCCACTACACCTACAAACTCGGGTGGCTTGAGCGTCTCCGACAGACGCTCCTGCGCCGTGAAGACCCCAGCAGCGAACTTGCGGTCTGTGGCGATTTCAATATTTGTCCCGACGACCGTGATGTCTGGAGCCCGGAAGCCTGGGTTGGCAACACGCATGTGAGCGAACCCGAGCGCGAGGCCCTGCGATCCCTCGAAGCCTGGGGGCTCGAGGACGTCTACCGGCGTCATCATGACGAAGGTGGTCTCTATTCCTTCTGGGACTATCGCGGTGGCGATTTCCACCAGGGCCGTGGTCTTCGAATCGACCTCGTCATGGCCACAGCGTCACTGGCCGCTCGGTCGGCCGATGCCCGTGTCGATCGCGACGCCCGGAAGGGCGAAAAGCCGAGCGATCATGCTCCGGTGATCGTGCAGTTCGACTGATGGGTGAGGAACCAATCATCGATGTCGCAAATGTTTTCGGCGTCGGACAGATCGGGCGAACCATTGGCCTCGAGGATGCAATCTTGCTTGAGCCTCGGCTTCGTGAAGTCACACCAGCCCAACACGCTGCGCGCGAAACCGCGGAATCAGTGCGGCGACTTGTGCGGGAACTCGAGACGACTTCGGCGTCGATCGAGGATTTGGGTTCGGTCGCCCGTCAACTTGATGAACTTTCAGACTCTCTCGCTCGTGGAAACCGTGATTCCGCGACTGCTAATGATGGTTCGAACGCGACCTACCAGGCTCACCGCCTGCGGGAGCGAAGTCCGTTTATCGGACGAGCCAATCCCGTCGCGCTGCCCCTCATCATTGAATTTGTCGACGGTGGTGTTGATGCGGTGGCGAATTTCGGGACGCTGTATGAAGGCCCACCCGGTTGCTTGCACGGCGGCTACATCGCAGGAATTTTTGATGAAGTGTTGGGTGCGGCGCAGACCTTTTCTGGCCACGCGGGGATGACGGGACGACTCACGATTCATTACCGCAGTCCAACGCCGCTTAACACCGACCTGCATCTGAAGGCTCGCCTCGAGTCGGTGAGTGGGCGCAAAATTCTCTGTAAGGGAACCCTGCATGCCGGCGATCGACTTTGTGCCGAGGCCGAAGGTCTGTTCATTGCTGTTGATCCCAAGAAACTGATGGGGTTCGCTGACTCCTGAATGACTTGAAGTTACGAGTCGGTGGTTTCGGAAATGACGGCGAGGATTTCGTCGCCAAACTTGGAGACTTTGATTTCGCCCATTCCGTTGACGCGTAAGAGTTCGACGGGCGTTGTTGGTTTCAGGCGAGTGATTTCGGCCAGCGTGTGGTCGTTGCAGACGACGAACGCGGGAACGTCGGCAGACTTAGAACGTTCGGACCGCCAGGCGCGAAGTGCATCGAACAGCCGATGATCGGAAGCGTCGAGTGAATCGGGATATTTGTCGGGGCGCTGGCGAGGGCCCTTCGAACTGCTTGATTTCGCCCTGGGCTTCGACGAACGAGTGGTGGTGCTCGATGGCTGACTCGGTACGATTGTGCCGTTGCCGACAGCAATCGGGTCGAGTCCGGCTTCGAGTGCTTCGCAAGCCGCTGCGTAGGTGTCGAGAAATTCCGAACGGTCGCGAGGGATGGAGCGCTCACCAAAGGTGCGTGACTTGGCCCAGGTGCACAGGAGCTCTCGTTCCGCCCGAGTTGCAGCGACATAGAAGAGGCGACGTTCTTCGGCCCAAGCGCCGGGAGTCTTTGCGTGACCAATGGGGACATAGCCCTGTTCGATGCCGGCCAAATGAACGATGGGCCACTCCAGGCCTTTGGCAGCGTGGAACGTGAGAAGTTCGATGGCCTCGCCGTTGGGATCGGGTTGATCAGCGCGAGTGGTGGCGGTGAGCCACAAGAAAAATCCGTTGGCCGTTGGTGGTGATTCGATGGCCATATAGTCGCGAGCCATCTGCACAAGTGCATCGAGATTGGCGCGACGTTCGGCCGCGCGATCGCTTTCGGATTCGTCGTCGACGACAACCGAAAGTGCGAGGTCGTGGATGGCATCGGAGAACGGACGAGGCGTGCGGCGAAGATCGCCAAGTGCTGCTTTGATTTCGGGTTGATCGAGCAATGGCGTGGCGCCGCGCACACGGAACGGAATGCCCGCTGATTTCATTGCTTCTTCGATGATGGGCAGCTGCGCGTTCGTGCGCACGAGAACTGCTTGATTGGACCAACGAGCGCCAGGGCCATGGCGGTCGCGTGCGGCGCGCGCGATTGCGGCCGCTTCAGCGCGTTCGTCGGGCAACTCGCGAACCGACGGAACTCCGCCATCGGGCCGTGTGGCCGACTGGGTGCCGTCGTGATCGACGCCGCGGCCGCCAACAAGTAAGGCGTTTGCTGCGGCAAGGATCTGAGGGCTTGATCGGTAGTTGTCGAGAAGACGAATGGTTTCACCGGCGGGAAAACGTTGCGGGAAGGTGCGGAGAAGGTCGGGGTCGGCGCCGTTCCATGAGTAGATGGCCTGATTTGGATCGCCGACGATGCAGAGGTCGTTGCGATCGCCCCGCCATGCTTCGAGCAGTGCGTGTTGCAGCGGATTGACGTCCTGAAACTCGTCGACAAAGAGATGGGCGAATCGCCATCGCTGTGATGCAGCAAACCCGTCGTCGGAAACCAGGTCGCGCTGGCAGACGCGCAACATGTCGTCGAAATCGATGAGGCGCTTCTGGCGACGCTGATCTTCGTAGCGGGCATAGACCGCGGCGGTGGCCTCGTAGGAGATTGGCGGTTTGCGCCCAGCGTTCTTTGCCGCTTCGGGGTAGGCCTCGGGCTCGACCATGCGGGCTTTGGCCCATTCGATCTCGGCGACGAAGTCGATACCGGGTGTGGACTTTTCAGCACCGGTGAGCAAGCCGATGACAAATCCCGCCTTGCGAGTCATGAGTTGTGGGGGAGTGATGTTGCGCTCAGCCCAGCGAGTGCGCAACTGCGCATAGGCAACGGAGTGGAAGGTGCCGGCCGCTACCTGTTCGCGAAGACCAAGTGAACGGAGGCGCGCGGTGAGTTCGCCAGCAGCTTTGCGGGTGAATGTGAGGGCAAGAACATGACGTGGATCGAGATCGCCAGTGGCGGCGCGATAGGCGATACGGCGAGTGAGGACGCGGGTCTTTCCCGACCCAGCGCCAGCCAAGATGCACAGCGGTGAGGTCGGCGACGTGACTGCGAGGCGTTGCGCGTTATTCAGTCCGTCGAGAAGGGCGTCGGGATCCACCCGGGAGACCGTACTCACCGCCAGCGACAGTGCTGGGGGTACGGTTTGGAATGCCATATCCCGAAGACGAACTGCACGGAACCGAAGACCTCATCCTCGACCTTCACCCGCATTGGTGGTTCTTTGCCAAGTCGGCGGCGATGCTGGCGCTGGCCGTCATCTTGGCCATTGCCACGCTCAGCGTCTCATGGCTTTCCTGGGCAACGGTCCCAGTCGCCCTCTTCGTCTTCGCCACGCTGGTGTGGTTCGTACAGCGTTATATCCGCTGGGTGAGCACCCATTTCGTCCTCACCTCTGATCGTGTGATTTTCCGCACGGGGATCATCGCCAAGCACGGCATCGAAATCCCTCTCGAACGAATCAACACGATCTTTTTCCACCAGCGAATTTTCGAGCGCATGCTCGGCTTGGGAAATCTTGAGATCGAATCAGCATCGAAAGATGGTGCGCAGCGATTCGAAGACATTCGCAATCCCAGCGCAGTGCAGAACGAGATCTACAAACAGATGGAAGCGAATGAGATCAAGGCGGCCGATCGAATTTCGGGTGGCATCAATCGCGCTCAGGGAGCGGCCGAGTCCGAGTCGATTCCCGATCAGATAGCGAAACTCAGTGCGTTACGCGACCAGGGCGTGTTGACCGAAGACGAGTTCCAAATGAAGAAGCAGGAACTGCTCGGCCGCATGTAACGGGTCGGCGCCTAGTCCGTTGTTTGGCGGGCGCCGTCGGAGGGATGCACGATCCAACCCCGACCACTGATCGCGTTCGGATCGCTGATTGCTCCGCGATCGCACAGTGCCACAACGCATCCGCCGAATCCGGCACCGGTGAGTCGTGACCCATAGACACCGGGCGTGGCGTTGAGACGGTCAACAAGTTCGTCAAGAACTGGTGTGGAGACGTCGAAGTCATCGCGTAGAGACGCGTGGCTCTCGATCATTAATTGGCCAACGTGAATCGGATCGTTCGACTGAAGGGCGATCGCCGCCTGTCGCACGCGTTCGCATTCGGTCGATACATGACGAGCTCGTCGAAGTGACTCGCCATCGAGCGTTTCAATATCGCGAGCGGACGCAGTAGCCAGTGGACCAATTTGTTCTGCCGCCAGTTCGCACGATGCTCGTCGTTCTGCATAGGCGGAGTCGGCGAGTTGACGTTCCTGTCCCGAATGGACGATCCAGATGTCGAGATCTTCGGGGAATGCGATGTGTTCGATTGCATTGTCAGCGAAGTCGATGACCATCGCGTGGCCAGCGCGGCCGAACACGATGCTCAGTTGATCAAGAAGGCCACACCGGACCCCGACGGCGCGCAGTTCAGCGCGCTGACCGAGCAGAGCGAGGTCCATCGGCGATCCTGAAAATCCCAACGCCAGCGCGAGGGCGATCTCGAAGGCGGCGCTTGAGGACAGCCCGGCTCCAGCGGGGAGTGTGGAACTGATGTCACCGATGAATCCGGTCGTCCAACCACTTTCCTCGACGACCGCTGCGACGTAACGGCCCCAGAAGGGCTCAAGCGATCTGATGTCGATCACTGTCCCGAGATCAAAGGATGTGAGTCCATCCATAGATTCCGATCGAAGTTCGATGAGTTCATGGTTTTGCTGGCCGCGAATCGTGATGCCGAGGTCGATTGCACAGGGCAACGCAAGACCGCCGGCGTAGTCGGTGTGATCGCCGATGAGGTTGACCCGCCCGGGAGCGAACACCGTGGTTTCGGTCATTGTCATTTCGCGACGCGTAGTTGGGTTGCCGCTGTCACCGGCTCGATCGGGTTGAACCAGACGCCGCTGCCAAGTTCGCCGGCCGCCACGAATCGTTGCGTGCCAGATGAGCGAAGCAACGGTGCGATGTGAGCATGCACGCGAAGTGGTGTGCGCTCAACGTCGTCGAATGGTCGCTGGTGGAACCACATCATGAACGGCATCGGCGTGTCGAACAACGCGTCGAGGCGTCTGATGCAATCAATGAGGAGCGACGCGAGATCGTTGCGCTCGCTGTTATTCAACGATGGGAGGTCGGGGACATCGGTCGAAGGCGCAAGTAAAAGCTCGTAGGGCCATGACGCGGCGAGAGGAACCCACGCTGACCACTCGCCATGGGTGGCCACCATGACTTCGTCTGATGGAGCATCGAATGTTGTTGCTGACGTGTTGGCGTATTCGGTGGCAACAACTGGCGGAACGATGTCGAACGCATAGATCTGCCCGTGGGGGTGAGCAATTGTTGCGCCCACTTCTGGTCCGCGATTTTCAAAAACCAATACATACGAAACATCGTGACGCGCGCCCAGAGATGCGGAACGTTCGGCCCACAGATCCACAACACGCCGAGCGTGGCCGGGCGTGAGATCAGCAAAGGATGATTTGTGCTCAGAGGTGTAGAGAACGATTTCCGCTCGATCATTTTCAAACGGGGGCCATCGATTCGGGAAGGCAAGTACGTCATAGGGCCCGGGGGCTTCGACGCCACCGACGCAGAACGGACAGGCTTCAGATGGAAGGTTGGGCCGACCCTGGCGGGCTGGAACCATCCATGCGGGCGCGCCGCTGAGCGGGTCGATTCGATAGCCAGCCGTGGCAGCCAGCTCACTTTCGAAGGACTCAGTTCCACTCATGGATCGAACGGTAGTCGTGGTCGCTTGACCGCATCCCGGGTGGGGGCGAGGATTCTCCCATGCGCGCACAAGCCAATGGCATCGAAATCGAATACGAAACTCTCGGCGATCCGTCCGACCCGCCGCTCTTGGTTGTTGCGGGGCTGGGTTGCCAACTCAACTGGTGGAATCCGGATTTCTTGCAGGGTTTTGTCGACCGCGGCTTTTTTGTCGTTACCTTCGACAACCGAGACGTTGGCCTGTCAACGAAGATCGATACGCACATCGATCTCATAGAAGCTATTGCTGGGTATCTCCAAGGCACGCCGATTGAGGCTCCGTATCAACTTTCAGACATGGCTGCTGATGCCTGGGGCCTTTGCGATGCGCTTGGTCTCGATCGGGTCAACCTCATTGGCGCCTCAATGGGCGGCATGATCGTTCAGCAAATGGCAATCGATCACCCAGAGCGTGTTGTCTCGCTCACATCGGTCATGTCGACGACAGGTGATCCCGATGTCGGCCAACCCACAGCGGAAGCTGTCAGTGTCTTGCTTGAACCCGCACCCACTGAGCGTGAAGCAAACTTGGCAAAGTCGCTTGAAGCAGGACGCCTGCTTGCCGGCCCGGTTTATTGCGACGAAGACTGGATTCTTGAGCGCAATGCAGCGCAGTTCGATCGTTGCTTCCACCCAGATGGACAAGCGGCGCAGCTGCTTGCCATCGTGACTTCGCCGCCGCGGTCTGAACGTCTGCGCGAGATCAATGTTCCTGCCCTTGTTGTTCACGGGACCATTGATCCGTTGGTGACGTTCAGTGGAGGCGAACGCACTGCTGAGTCTTTGCGGGGTAGCGAGTTTCTTGTCCTCGAAGACATGGGCCACGATGTGCCCCGTCAATACTGGGCAACCATCATTGAGCACGTCACTGCGCTCGCCGCTCGGGCCAACGCGTAATCACTTTTCTTTCCACCTTTAGGAGCACACTTATGGGACCTCTCGCGGGCGTTCGCATCGTTGAGATTGCAGGAATCGGGCCGGGGCCTTTTGCGGCGATGATGCTGGCTGACATGGGCGCCGACATCATTCGTGTCGATCGCGCTGGGCAGGTCTACGGCGGCGATCCCACCACGCCGCCGAAGGATGTCATGAACCGTGGTCGTCGATCCATTGGTGTCGATCTCAAGAACCCCGAGGGTGTCGAGACGGTGCTTGGTCTCGTCGAAAAGGCCGATGCACTTATTGAAGGTTTCCGCCCCGGCGTTACCGAACGTCTCGGCATCGGTCCCGATGCGTGTTTGGCTCGGAATCCGAAACTTGTCTACGGACGCATGACTGGTTGGGGTCAAGACGGCCCTATGGCGCAAATGGCCGGCCACGACATGAACTACATCGCCATTGGTGGAGCGCTTGGAGCAATCGGTCGTCCCGATGAGCGCCCGCAACCGCCATTGAACTTGGTAGGAGACTTCGGCGGCGGCGGCATGCTGCTTGCGTTTGGTATTGCGTGCGGAATCATCGAAGCGCGTTTGTCGGGTAAGGGCCAGGTTGTCGATGCCGCCATGGTTGACGGCACTGCAGTGCTCACGACGTTCATGCATGGCTTTATGGCGATGGGTCTCTGGAGCGACGAGCGCGGGGTGAACATGCTCGACACCGGGGCGCATTACTACGAGGTCTACGAATGCTCCGATGGCAAGTTTCTTTCCGTTGCTGCAATCGAACCGCAGTTCTATGCCGAACTTCTTGAGAAGACCGGTTTGGCCGGCGACGAGGAATTCGCGAAGCAGAACGATCGCTCAATGTGGCCACATCTCAAGGAACGTCTTGCTGCGGTGATCGCGACCAAGACTCGTGACGAATGGGCCGTCATCTTCGACGGATCCGATGCCTGTGTTGCTCCAATTCTTTCTCTTGTTGAATCAACGACGAACGCACACACCGTTGCTCGCAAAACATTCGTTGAAAACGCAGGTGTGGTGCAGCCTGCGCCAGCCCCGCGGTTTTCGCGCACCGAAGTGGGCATTCAGCGTCCGCCTTCGCATCCCGGCCAGCACACTGATCAAGTGCTGAAGGAATGGGGCGTTGCTGACGATGCACGATTGGCGGCACTCCGAGCCGAAGGAGCAATCGCCTGATGGCAACGCTTGTGTGTTTTCACGCCCATCCCGATGATGAGTCGATCGCCACTGGCGGTTTGATGACTATTGCGAAGCGAGATGGTCATCAGGTGGTTCTCGTTGTAGCCACTCGTGGTGAACAAGGCGAACCGGAGCCCGGCGTTCTGAACGATGGCGAGCCACTGTGGGAGCGCCGTGTCGTCGAAACTCATCAGGCCGCTGAGATCATGGGTCTCGACCGTGTTGAGTTCCTTGGTTACGAAGACAGCGGAATGATTGGTGAGCCGACTAACGAAAACCCCTTGTGCTTCTGGCAGGCAGATGTCGAAGAGGCCTCGCAGCGTCTCGCCGCAATTCTGCGCGACGTCGATGCAGACGTTCTCACCATCTACGACTCTCACGGCGGTTACGGCCATCCTGATCACATCCAGGTGCATCGCGTGGGAAAGCGCGCTGCTGAAATCGCTGGCATCGATCGTGTCTTTCAATCAACGATGAATCGCGATCGCATCATGAAACAAATGGCAGAGAATGCGTCGCTCTTTGAAAATGAAGTTGAAGGCGAACTCGAGGGCGAGACCGTTGAACAGATGCGTAAGCGTGCTGAAGCTGCCGACCGTGGAGAATTCGGTTCACCCGAAGCGGTCATCACCCACGCAGTTGACGTCGCCAATGTTGTCGATGTGAAGAAAGCCGCTATGGCAGCCCATCGCAGTCAGATCGGGCCTGATTCCTTTTTCTTCAAAATGCCAGACGAGGTTTTCGCTGCAGCATTCGGCACGGAATGGTTCATCGCCCTTGAAAGCAGCCGCGCCGAGGGCGAACCCTTCGGCACATCACTTTTCGTCTGAACTCTTAGTCGTTGAAGTCGAACTGCACAACGGTGCGTGAATCGAGATAGGGAGCGATGTGCGTCTGAATGATTCGGGCGTGTTCATCGTTGTCGCGATAGACGAGGTAGCCCTCCGCATTGTCGAACTCGGCCATAACGGCGAAGTCATAGTTTCCTTCGTTGATGCCAGCATCGCTGCCGTAGGCATAGCGCCGAAGGCTAGGAAGTAGTGCGGGCAAACCAGAAAGCGCATCTTCGAGAGCCGCGACGTGTTCGGGTGAGGACTGGGAATTCCAACGAAAGTTCACAACGTGACGAAACATGGCGCCACGCTACCGCTGCGCTTGAAGGTCGTGGTTGCGTTACTGGTTTGGTTCGAGTCCGTCTGCGGGTATGAGTCCACTTAGGTCGCCGCCGCCACGAAAGACATGTCGATTTTGATCGGATCGCACAACGAGTGCATCGCCGGAAAGAGTCCGGCTTTCGACAACGTCAACCATCTCTAAGAACACTGGCTCCTGCGGGAATGGGTCCATCAAGAGCGTGAAAGCGACGCACTCCCAATCGAGGCGATCGGTTTCGGGTCGACGCACAACGACAAGGTCGGCTGAGAGCAGTGGCACTTCTTCGCCGTTCACGGTCATCGACTCGAGCGTGACGTTGATTGATTTCATGTCAGGCAGTGGCCGTAAGAATCTCGACGCCAGTGCTGGTCACCACAATCGTGTGCTCGAACTGTGCGGTTCGACTGCCATCGGCGGTAACTGCCGTCCAGTCGTCGTCCCAGATCTTGTGCTGGCCCGTGCCCATCGAAATCATTGGCTCAATCGTGAAGACCATGCCCGGTTCCATGATCGTGGTCATTCGGGGTTCGTAATAGTGGGGAATCTGCAGGTCGGTGTGAAATTGCTCGCCGATTCCGTGGCCCACAAAGGCGCGCACAACTTCATAACCGTTTGCCACTGCATGCGTTTCAATGGCTCGGCCGATGTCGGAGAACGGACGACCGGGCGCCACAGCGGCGATGCCGCGATCAAGACATTGGCGGGTGACTTCGATGAGACGCTTTGAGGCGTCGTCGACGTTGCCAACGCAATAGGTGGCATTGGTATCGCCGTGCACGCCATCGAGCCAGATAGTGACGTCGAGATTCACGATGTCGCCATCGCGCAGTGGCCGATCATCGGGGATGCCGTGACAAATAACTTCGTTGACCGATGTGCAGAGCGATTTCGGATAGCCCCGATAATTGAGCGTGCTCGGGTAACCGCCACGATCGATATAGGCCTGATGTACAACTGCGTCGATTTCGTCGGTGGTCACGCCAGGGGCGATGACGGCAGCGCCAATTTCGAGGACCTCGGCTGCGGCATGGCCGGCTCGACGCATGCGCTCGATGAAGGCAGCGTCTTTGATGCGCTCCTCGGGACGACGAGTGACGTTCCCGGTCTCTGCGTACTCGGGGCGGGGGATCTCAGCCGGCACCGTGCGCATGGGACTGATGAGTCCCGGTTGGAGTTGCTCCTTGGCATCGCGGTGGCAGCGTTTGAATTTCTGCCCACTGCCACACCAACACGGATCGTTTGCCTTCAGCACGGGACGAGTCTACGGGCGGGGTGGACTGGCGCGACCGGCCCGGCGCGGCAACCATGAGGACTCATGTCAATTATTCGCATTAATGCCATCACGGTTCCGGCCCAGGCCGGCGACGAGCTCGCCCACCGATTCGCTGCCCGCGCTGGTGCGGTCGATGGAGCCGATGGCTTTGAGGGCTTTGAACTACTCAAGCCCACCGATGGCCGTGACCAATGGCTGGTCATCACTCGCTGGCGTGATGAAGACGCATTCAATGCGTGGGTTGCATCACCGGCATTCGCCGATGGACATCGCAGCACCGAAGGCGCTCCAGCTGCAGGCGGACACCCCGGTGGCCATCCCGGTGGCCATCCCGGAGCCGGCGGCGGTGAACGCCCTGTGGGTATGGCTGCTGAAATTTGGGCCTACGAACCCGTTATCTCTGTCGATCCGTCAAAGTAACGCGAGAATCTCCCGATGCTTCGAAGCATTCATGAGTCCTTTTCGTGGTTCGTCATCATCGGCAACGCTCTTGCCGGCAGTTGGGCGTTAGCGGCCAACTGGATTCAGCCACTGCGCACGCGCGCACTTTGGTGGTTCATCGTCATTGTTGAACTGAGCATCTTTGTGCAGGTTGGTATCGGGGTGGCCATGGTCGCCGGTCAGGGAATTAATGCGCCGCAGTTCCACATGTTCTATGGCTTTATTGCCATCATCGTTGTCGGCCTTATTTACAGCTACCGCCATCAGTTGTCGGAGAAGAAGTATCTGCTCTACGGATTCGGTGGATTGTTCCTGATGGGGCTCGGCATTCGAGCGATGTTGGTCGGCGCAGTCAGCTGAGTTTTAGACGGGCTCTCGATTGAGATGCCATTGCACTTCAATCACTTGACCAAATCGAAGTGGACCTGACGCGATCACGTCCGTCCAGATGAATGCTTGATCCATGTTCGTGGCGATGGCATTAGGTGCATCGTGCGGAAAGAGTCCGAGCACTTCAATACGACCGCGCAGCTCAACGTCGTTCTCTGAGGCATTACGGATGTTGTCGATGATGGCTCGGTGTTCTTCAACCGTTCCCACTCGGACACCAAAGTGCGGCGAGTTCTGCGGAGCAGCGCGCACCATCTCAACCCATTCATCGGCCGAATCAGCCATCGCAGCTTCGATAGCGATCTGTTCAGCCGGTGCTTCTGATGCGTAGAAGGCGTTGTTGGCGTAATCACGAAGGTTCGTGTCGATGAACGCAGTGAACCAGTGGCGGCCGCTGTCAGACACTGTGCAGCCCAGTAACTCAAAGACGCGGGCGGCCAGCGCGCGCTCGCCGGGTGCATGCAATAGCTCCACATGTGTCAGACGACGATCAACGTTCACGAGCCCCCCTTGAACAACGTGACTGTGATCGTTGCCAACGAATCGTAATTAGCCGAGACGCTTTTCGAGTTCGCGCAGTTCGTCACGAAGTTCTGACGGAAGCTCCGCACCGAAGGAGTCGAGGTGCGCTTCGATCTGTGGGATTTCGGCGCTCCATGCGGCGCTGTCAACCGACAACAAGGTGGCCATGGTGGCGTCATCGATGTCGAGGCCAGAAAGGTCGAGGTCGGATGCGCTCGGAACACGACCAATGGCGGTATCGGTGGCGCCGGCAGTGCCTTCGAGGCGCTCGACGATCCACTTAAGAACTCGGGAGTTCTCGCCAAAGCCTGGCCACAGGAACGAACCGTCGTCGCCCTTGCGGAACCAGTTGACCCAGAACAACTTGGGAAGGTTTGACGCGTCGGTTGCTTCGCCGATCTCGAGCCAATGCTTGAAGTAATCGCCCATGTTGTAGCCACAGAACGGAAGCATGGCGAAGGGGTCGAAACGAAGTTCGCCGACCACGCCAGCAGCAGCTGCGGTCTTTTCCGAGCTCATGATTGAGCCGAGGAACACACCGTGGCGCCAATCGAATGATTCGGTCACCAACGGAACGTTGGTGGCGCGACGGCCGCCGAAAAGAATTGCCGAGATCGGCACACCGGCAGGGTCTTGCCATTCGGGTGCGATCGACGGGCACTGTGCCGCCGGAGCAGTGAAGCGCGCGTTCGGGTGAGCAGCGGGGGAGTCCGAGGCCGGAGTCCAGTCGTTGCCCTTCCAGTCGATGAGGTGCGCAGGCGCTTCATCGGAAAGGTCTTCCCACCAGATGTCGCCATCGTCGGTGAGTGCGCAGTTGGTGAAGATCGAATTGCCCTTCACCGATTCAAGAGCATTGAAGTTCGACTTGGCTGAGGTACCAGGAGCAACGCCGAAGAAACCGGCTTCGGGGTTGATGGCGTAGAGACGACCATCGGCACCGAACTTCATCCATGCAATGTCGTCACCAACGGTTTCGACCTTCCAACCTGGAAGGGTGGGGATGAGCATCGCCATGTTCGTCTTGCCGCATGCTGACGGGAATGCCGCAGCGACGTACTTCTTCACGCCTTCAGGTGAGGTGAGGCCAAGGATGAGCATGTGCTCAGCCATCCAGCCATTGTCACGAGCCATCGTTGAAGCGATGCGCAGCGCAAAGCACTTCTTGCCGAGCAGTGCGTTGCCGCCGTAGCCCGAGCCGTAGGACCAGATCTCGCTGGTTTCAGGGAAGTGCACGATGTACTTGTTCTCGGCATCGCACGGCCAGGCAACATCGGCCTGGCCAGCAGCAAGCGGCATGCCAACGGAATGCACACACGGAACCCATTCGCCATTGCCAAGAACGTCGAGTGCGCCCTGGCCCATGCGGGTCATGATGCGCATGTTCACTGCGACATAGGCAGAGTCGCTGAGCTGCACACCAATGTGTGCGATAGGTGAACCGAGCGGACCCATTGAGAAGGGCACGACATACATCGTGCGGCCCTTCATTGCGCCGGCGTAGAGCTTGTTCATTTCGGCACGCATCTCTGCGGGCGGACGCCAGTTATTCGTTGGGCCTGCATCGACTTCGCGTTCGGAGCAGATGTAGGTGCGGTCTTCAACGCGAGCAACGTCACCCGGGTCGGAGAGTGCGAGGTAACTATTCGGCCGCTTTGCTTCGTTCAGCGTGCGGAAGGTTCCACCTTCGACAAGTTGCGCGCAGAGGCGCTCGTACTCTTCGGCGGAACCGTCGCACCAATAGACGTCGTCGGGTTGCAAGATTTCGCGCCACTGTTCGACCCAGTCGATCAGCTTTTGGTTTGTTGTCTGCCCGGCCATGTTTCCTCCGACATCGTTGTCGAATGCGCGTTGCGCCTGAGTGGGGGGTTGTTCTCGGAAAGCGGTTGCCGCCGAGTGAACCTGTGGTGAATCTGCGAAGCGTAGAGGATCTAACGGCGCTCTCCGTCGCCGAAACCCTAGGTGTGCCGCGTGGCACTCAGCCGTCGGTGCCGCCCTGAGGGTGCTGCACATTGTCGGCGTTCGGTTGTTCGAACCCCGGGGTGCCCATATCGGCTTCAGAGCCCATGCGAAGACGAATGGCTAAGGAGCCACCGTCGAGATCGAAGACCACTCGCTGTCCCTGACGTAGGGAACGGAAAACCGAACCCACGAGGGCGCTGCGGGTGAATTCGTAATCGTTCAGGTCCGTGTCGCAGATGATGGTGCCGACGCCGGAGACCGGGTCGTAGGACTTGACGACTCCCTGCAAAGGACCGGCAGACACGGTCAGCGGACTGCCTTGACGACCTTGCCGGCCTTGAGGCACGACGTGCACACGTTGACGCGCTTGGTCGAACCGTTGACAACGGCGCGAACTCGCTGGATGTTCGGATTCCAACGGCGCTTCGTGCGGCGATGGGAGTGGCTTACCGCCATACCGAACGATGGGTGCTTTCCGCACACCTCGCATACAGCTGCCATGACAACACACTCCGGGACGTCAGAAGAATCGAACGGCGAATCGTAGCAGCGAGCCCCCTCAGGCCCAATTCGGAGGCTGACCGGCCTGAATCAGGCCGATTTGGGTTGCCTCAGCCGAACGCCGGGCACATCGGTAGTCTCTCCGCCGATGTCGATCGCCACCAGCCTGACCGCCGATGACCTCCGGACTCTCATCCGGGGCTACGCCGATGCCTTGGCCGCTCATCGAGAGACCATCAACCGGCTGAATGTCTATCCGGTTCCCGATGGCGACACCGGAACGAACATGGCCCTCACCCTGGCCTCGGTCGTGGCCGAGCTTGAGGGCGCCGATTCCGATCTTGATTCCACATGTCAGGCCATTTCGCACGGTTCGCTCATGGGTGCTCGTGGAAATTCGGGGGTGATCCTTTCGCAGATCTTGCGTGGGCTGTCTGCTGAGTTCCGGGCCGCTCCAGTGATTGATGGCGCAGCATTCGCAACTGCACTTGATGCCGCAGCCACCGCCGCCTACGGAGCAGTAATGAAGCCGGTCGAAGGAACGATCCTCACAGTTGTGCGGGTTGCGGCCGAAGGTGGGCGCGCTGCGGCCGATGCTGGATCCGATCTCCTCGGAGTACTCGAAGCAGCACATGCATCGGGCACCGATGCGCTCGCTCGCACTCCTGAGATGTTGCAGGTATTGGCCGATGCCGGTGTTGTTGATTCCGGCGGAACTGGCCTTCTGTTGATGTTCGATGTTGCGCTCAACATTGTGAGCGGTCGCCCGATTCCTGAAGCGGCGGAAGATCCCGCTGGGGCATCGGCAGAATTTCTCGATGCGTTCGATGCTGCTCATGGCGATGGCTCCCACGACGGATCACTCGCGAGTCTTCGTTACGAAGTCATGTACTTCCTCGAAGCACCCGATGAAGCGGTGCCCGGTTTCAAAGATGTGTGGTCGACCCTGGGCGATTCAATCGTCGTTGTAGGTGGCGACGGAATTTGGAATTGCCACATTCATACCGACGACATCGGCGCAACGATCGATGCCGCTGTCGATATTGGTCGTCCGCGTTCCATTCGTGTCACTGATCTTCTTGAAGAGGTTGAAGAAGAGCGTTGGGTACGCGAGGCCGAACCCATGGTTCCCGAACCGGCAACAACTCACGACCCCGTTCCATGCGCGGTCGTTGCGGTTTCGGTAGGCGACGGCATTCGTCGTATCTTCCATTCGCTTGGCGTGCAGGTGATCGTCACTGGCGGCCAAACGATGAACCCGTCGACTGCGCAATTGCTTGAAGCGGTTGAAGCGGCTCCGGCCGATGATGTTGTGTTGTTGCCGAACAACAAGAACATCATTCCGGTGGCCGAACAGGTCGACGCCATGACGACCAAGAACGTTCGTGTCGTGCCCACTCGTGGCGTTGCGGAAGGTTTCGCTTCGTTGCTGGCCTACGACCCGGAAGGTACGGCAACCTCAAATGCCGACGCAATGTCCGAGGCTGCTGCGCATGTTGTTGCCGGCGAACTCACTCGAGCGGTTCGTGATTCAAGCAGCGATGCTGGTCCAATCAGTGAAGGCGACTGGCTGGGTATTGCACGCGACGGAATCATTTCGATCAACCCTGATCTTTCCGAAGCCGCTGCTGCCCTGCTTGCCCACATCGTGATTGACGATCATGAAATCGTCACGATCATCGAAGGCGAAGGCGCAACGCCTGCGGCCACTCGACATCTAGAAGTGTGGGTGCACGACAACCGACCAGGTTGTGAGGTCGAAGTGCATCACGGCGGACAGCCGCTTTATCCCTATCTCTTCGGTATCGAGTGAGCGAGATCGTGGGACGTCGGTTGGCGCAACTCGCCAACCTGCCGGCAAGCGAACTCAAAGGAGTTGGCGCGACCAAGGCGGCTTCACTCGGAAAGATGGGTATTCGTTCGATACTCGATGTCTTGACGCACTATCCACGCCGTTATATCGATCGGACGAAAGAAGCGAAGATCGCAGATCTTGAAGTGGGCGAAGAGGCAGCGATTCTGGTCAACGTGAAGCGTTCTACTCAGCGCCGCACTGGTAAGGGTAAGTCGATGGTCATCGTGACAGTCACCGACGGCACGGCGTCGATGGACGTCACGTTCTTTGGACAACCATTTCGCGAGAAACAACTGCAACCGGGGCTTGACGCAGTCTTTTTCGGAAAGCTTGAGCTTTACGGAGGAAAGCGCAAGATGACCAACCCGGTTGTTGACCTCATCGGCAACCGGACCGGAAGGATTCTCCCCGTCTATGGGCAGTCCGAGAAGGCGGGGATCGCTTCGTGGGATATTGCACGCTTTTGTGAAGAGACATTGCGCCGAGCGGGTGACTTCGCCGAACCGCTCGATGAAGCCTTGCTCGACCGGCTTGATCTTGTAGCAAGAACTGAAGCGTTTCGTGCCATCCATATGCCCGAGTCGATGGCCGAAGCTGCTGCGGCTCGTCGGCGTTTGGTATTCGACGAACTGTTGCGAGTGCAGGTGGAGTTGGTTCGTCGCAAACGTGAGCTTGAACGCACCGCTGTGGGCATCGCTCAAGCGGTTGGAGACGGCGGTGGGCCGTTAGTGAAGCGCTTCCACGAAGTCCTTCCTTACGATCTCACCGACGCTCAGGCTCGAACGATTGGCGAGATCAATGAAGACCTCGCCAAGGGTCATCCCATGCATCGGTTGTTGCAGGGTGATGTGGGTGCGGGAAAGACCGTGGTGGCGGTGAGCGCGATGTTGGTTGCGGTGCAGGGTGGTCATCAGGCCGCGCTAATGGCGCCAACTGAAGTTCTGGCCGAGCAGCATCATCTCGGTATCAAACATCTGCTCGAAGGTTTCACGGTTCCTGATACTGACGAAGGCAATTTGTTCGGCGGGGCTGGTATGGATCGCTCGTTGCGAGTTGCATTGCTCACGAACCGAACGACTGCTGCCGATCGTCGAAAGATTCTTGAAGACATGGCGACAGGGAATCTCGACATCGTCATCGGCACACATTCGTTGATCTCTGAAGGTATTGAGTTCAATTCGCTTGGCGTTGTGGTGATCGATGAACAGCATCGTTTTGGTGTCGAACAAAGAGCGGCTTTACGTGACAAGGGCGCCGGCGACGCGATGCCCGATGTGTTGGTCATGACCGCAACACCAATTCCGCGCACCGCAGCAATGACGGTCTACGGCGACCTCGATGTTTCAGTTCTCGATGAACTTCCTCCAGGCCGCACGCCGATCGTTACTCGCTGGGCACAGAGCGACATGGACGAAGTGCAAGTGTGGCAGCAGGTCCGCGACGAAATTGCCGCTGGTCGCCAGGTCTATGTCGTGTGTCCATTGATTGAAGAGAGCGAAAAGCTTGAGGTTCGATCGGCACAGGAAACCTTTGAGGAACTTACGACCGGCGAACTTTCAGGGCTACGAGTTGGTCTGCTGCACGGTCGACTGAAGTCGGATGAGAAAGACGCAGTCATGACCCAGTTCCGCGCTGGCGAACTCGATGCGCTCGTTTCAACGACGGTCATTGAAGTTGGTGTCGACGTTCCGAACGCAACCGTTATGGTCATTCTCGATGCCACGCGTTTCGGCATTGCACAGTTGCATCAGTTGCGTGGACGTGTCGGTCGAGGCGCAGCGAAGTCCTTCTGTTGGCTGGTTGGCGAGGCGAAAACTCCCGATGGCGAAGCACGCCTTGAAGCACTTGTTCGGAGCACCGATGGGTTCGAACTTGCTGAAGTCGATCTCGACCTTCGTGGCGAAGGCACGATCATGGGGGAGCGACAAAAAGGTCAGAACGATCTGAAGTTGGCCTCATTGCGTCGTGACCGTGAATGGGTAGTGATTGCTCGAGAGATTGCGATCGAGCTTCTCGATTCTGATCCCGACTTGGCCAGGCATGAACTGTTGGCCGAAGAAGTAGATCTGTTCCTTAAAGCTGACGACATCGATTTCCTGATGAAAAGTTGATTAGTTCTTCCTAGGATCTTGCCATGACAACAATCGTTCTTACGCACGGTGCATTTCACGGCAGTTGGTGTTTCGAACCCTTAGTGGCCGAACTCGAGGCACGAGGTGCAACCACCGCACTTGTCGATCTTCCGCTTACCGACCTCACTGAAGATGCGGCGGCGGTAACCGCGGCCCTCGACGCGATTGAGGGCCCCATCATTCTTCTCGGTCATTCCTATGGCGGCGCAGTAGTAACGGTTGCTGGAAATCATCGGTCGGTTGAACGATTGGTGTACCTCGCCGCACTTGGTCCCGACGCAGGCGAGTTGGGCAGTGGTGGGCCGATGACAATCGGCGAGCAGTTCCTCACCACCATGCGAGTTGATGACGACGGACTGCCATTCATCGACCCGGAATTTGCAGCACAGATCTTCTACCCAGACATTGATCCGATTGAGGCGGCGCGTTGGGCGACCAAACTTCGTTCGGGAAATACAGGCGGCACCGTCATTGTCGAAAAAGCAGCGTGGCGTTCGACGCCGAGCACCTATGTCGTGTGCACCGACGATCCGATTCTTCTTGTCGACGGTCAGCGTGCCGTCGCCGAACGCATGGGTGCCGATGTCGTCGAGATGCCCGGCGATCATTCGCCGATGGTTGCTCGGCCGGCAGAATTGGCCGACATCCTCGTTGCATTACTTGACTGACCGTTTCCGGTGTTTTGCCTACAACGAGCGCGGTGATCGCAACCTTCCGCTTCCGTCAATCGCACCGCTGTAGATCAATTCAAAATCGCGTTGAGTGAACCGAAGTACACCGTCGAGGGCGCGCGCCATCACGTCGTGATACACGCCGATGAGTTCGCTGACCGTTCCGTCCTCGCGCCATTGAAGTTCGCGAATCTGCCAACGCGCGCTTGCGTTGTCGCCATCGACATAGGAAATCGTTCCGTTGAGAACTTGCTGCACACATTGCCGGTAAGTGGGTCGAATCTTTTCGAATGTGGCCGTAATCGCGTCACGACCTTCGATGACCCCGTCGCCAGGAATCAGCCAGCGCGCGTCGTCGGCCCACGTGTCGGAAAACTCCTCGACATCTACGCGAAGCACCGCGTCGCAATAGCGGCCAACAAGATTGTGAACGTCAGCGTCGATACCCATGGCGTGACCTCGTGTCAGTAACGGTCGTCGTCATCCGACGGGTCGCCAAGGACGATGTCGAATCGCTCGTTGCAATCGGGGCAGCGGTAGGCCACGACATCTCCCGGCTCCCAGCCGTCCTCGGGTGGGTAGGACAATGGATGGAGGGTGCCTCCGCAGTCGACACAGGTCATTCCGAGTTCGGCATCCATCGTCACAGGGTACGGTCGCCGGGATGAGGGTTGTGGCCGGCCAAGCAAGAGGACGCAGATTGGTGGCTCCTGAAGGGAGCGATACCCGGCCCACGCTCGATCGCGTTCGAGAGTCGATGTTCAACTCGCTCGTCAGTCTCGATGCAGTCGATGACGCCCGGGTGCTCGATCTGTTTGCCGGTTCTGGTGCGCTGGGAATCGAAGCCCTGTCTCGCGGTGCGGCCTCGTGCGTCTTCGTTGATCATGGCCGTGACGCCCGCAAAGCGATCAGTACCAACCTTGAAACGACGGGATTTCTTGATCAAGCCACAGTTGTGGCCCAAGACGCGATGGTGTGGCTGCGAGACGCAGCAAAAAGCTCGTTACTCCCTCAGTTTGATCTCGTGCTGATCGACCCGCCCTATGTGGCCGATGACGAGCTGTGGTCTGAAGTCCTTCACCTAGTGACTCACATCGCCGCAGGCGGTGTCGTTGTTGCCGAATCAGCGCGAGAGATCACGGTTCCGGCTGGATGGGATACACGAAAGGAGAAGAGGTACGGGGGTACGCTCGTAAGCGTCCTGCTGCCCCCCGACAGTCCGGAGTCTCCGTGACCCGAGTGCTTTACCCGGGATCGTTCGACCCGATCCATAACGGTCACCTTGAGATCATCGCTACGGCGTCGCGTCTGTTCGACGAGGTCATCGTCGCTGCCATGCGCAACCCTCAGAAGGGCGAGCCATTGTTCTCGCTCGATGAGCGTCGAGAGATGCTCGAGGAATCAGTCGCCCATCTTCCTAACGTAACGGTCACGATGTTCGCATCGCTCGTTGTTGATCTCGCAAAGGAAATGGACGCCGACTTCATCGTGAAGGGTCTGCGTGCCGTTTCTGACTTTGAGAGCGAATTGCAAATGGCGCAGATGAACCAGAAAATTTCAGGCGTGGACACGTTGTTCATTCCGTCGGCATCAGGGAACTCGTTCCTTGCGTCGAAGTTGCTTCGAGAGATCACCCGCTTCGGCGGCGATGTGACACCCATGGTGCCGACTGCCGTTGCCAAACGACTTCAGGAGAAGTACGGATCGTGAGCAAGTACGACAATCCCGCATTCGACGATCACGACATCGAGATCGATCTCACTCCACCATCGGTGGGGGCGCAGTATCACCCGGCCGAGACCGAAGACGTGCTGCTCACGCTGCGCGACATGGTCGAGAACGCGCGTGATGTGCCGTTGTCTGCTTCATCGATGATCGTGAAAGACGAAGTCCTTGGACTTATCGATGGCGCGCTCGAATCATTGCCCGAAGAACTCCGAGCTGCCCGTTGGTTGCTCAAGGAACGTGAAGAGTTCCTTGCTCGAACTCGCCACGAAGCTGACGACATGATCGAACAAGCGCGTACCCGAGCCGAACGCATGGTGCAGCGCACCGAGGTCGTGAAAGCCGCCGAACAGCGGGCGTATGACATCGTCGATGCCGCTCAAGCCGATGCTCGTCGACTGCGTCACGAGGTCGAAGATTTCTGCGATCAGAAACTCGCCAGTTTCGAAATTGTGTTGGAACGCACGCAGAAACTCGTCGGTGCTGGCCGCGCGAAGTTGCAGGGCACAAATCTCCTTGCTGAAGCAGCGGCTGCTGCCGAACACGGCGTTGAAGGAGTATCCGAACAGGAAATCTATGTTGAGCAAGGCGAAGACTTCTCTGCACCGCCGACCCAACCTTCGGTCTACGACGAACTTTCGCAACTCGATGACGCACCCGCCTTGTACGACACCGAAGGGATGGTCAACGGCGACTCTTGGGACGACGGAGCACTTCCGTTCGATGACGAGTACGACCCCTACGATGATCGTCCGCGCCTCACCGTGGTCGAGGACCTCTACTCCGACCTTCCTCCGCCCCCGTCTTCAAACCATCCGACTCAGACAATTCGCGACGCCGCTTCGAACTTCTTCGATCAGGATCTCGCGTAATCGATGACCTACCGACCATTGGTCGTGCCGATCGCCGACCTTCGTCGACATCCCGGCGCAAGGCGTCAGTTCGCTGAATCGGTCGAGCTCGCCGGTTTAGCGATCACCTCGGCCACGGTGCCGGAGGGTGCATCCATCATCGTTGATCTTGAACTTGAGACACTCAGCAATGGATTGGTTGCGACGGGCACCATTGCCACTCCATGGGTGGGCGAGTGTCGTCGGTGTTTGAGACCCGTTGAGGGTCAATCCGTGGCCCAGATCAGGGAAATCTTCGAACCCCGTCCCGTTGAGGGCGAGACGTACGCGATGGCCGACGACATCGTGAATCTCGAGCCCATGGTTCGGGATGCGGTGCTGTTGGCACTGCCTTTGGCTCCGCTGTGTGATGCAGATTGCCGGGGTCCCGCTCCTGAATTGTTCCCTGCTCGGGTCGCGGGAGAGGGAGAGGAATCCGAAGAAGCAGAGGGTTCTGGACCCATCTCTGACCCCCGCTGGGCTGCCCTGGCAGAACTGGACTTCGAACCGGGCGACCTCGGCGAGTAGAGTCCTCCGTCTGCCCGGGGCACCCCCCGGTCCCGCGAGCGGCTCAGTGTGCCGCCCCCCGAATCAGGAACGACCATGGCCGTACCCAAGAAGAAGACCTCGAAGTCCAAGAGCCGCAGCCGCCGTGCCTCAGCTTGGCGTATCGCCACTCCGGCTCGCAGCTCCTGTCCGCGTTGTGGCGCCGTAAAGCGTCCGCACGTTGTGTGTGGCAACTGCGGTTGGTACAACGGCCGCCAGGCCCTCGACGTCGACTGATCCCGAAAGAGCACTCATGCTTCCCATCGCTGTCGATGCCATGGGGGGCGACAACGCTCCCGGCGCAATTGTTGCTGGCGCGCGTCGCGCTGTCGATGAACTTGGTATTCCCGTTGTGTTAGTCGGACGCGCCGCAGACCTTGGCGACACCGGTGGCCTCGAGGTCATCGAAGCATCGGAAGTCATTGCGATGGACGCCGATCCCGGCTCAAGTGTTCGCAAAATGAAGGATTCATCGCTCGTGCGCGCTGCAGAAGCCGTTCGCGATGGGAAAGCTTCAGCAATGGTGAGCGCGGGAAACACCGGCGCCACAATGGCAAGTGCGTTGTTGCGTATGGGCCGCATTAAGGGTGTTCAAAGGCCAGCGATTGCAACGCCGATTCCTGTTCCTGGCGCCGACACTCCAACGGTACTGCTCGATGCTGGGGCAAACTCTGAATGCAATGCCGAATGGCTCGTGCAGTTCGCGCAGATGGGCGTAGTGTTCGCGAAACAGCGTTTCGGAATCGCGTCGCCTCGCGTTGGTTTGTTGTCGATTGGCGAAGAACCCACCAAGGGAAATCCGCTTGTGAAGGAAACGCACAAGTTGCTTGCTGAAGGTGCTTGGATCGGTGAAACCGGCGCTCGATTCATCGGAAACGTTGAAGGACGCGACATCATGACCGACGACGTCGATGTCGTGGTGACCGATGGCTTCACTGGCAATGTCGCGTTGAAGACTCTCGAAGGATCGTTGAAGTCGGTTATCAACTCACTGCTCGCCGCCTTCGATTCATCTGACGAAGCTCGTGCCGCGGCGACTGCACTGTGGCCGTCACTCATGCCGCTCTACGACTCGCTCGATCCGGAGAACACCGGTGGAGCGATGCTTCTCGGTGTCGATGGAGTGTGCATTATCAGTCACGGCTCCTCTTCGGACCGGGCCATGGTGAACGCGGTGCGAGTTGCTGCCGACATGGTGAACGCCGATGTGGTTGGTCATATCGCCGCCACCGTTCGCCCCGCCGACTGAACCCGAGGTTCGGTTCCGCTCCAGCAGAGCGTTGAACAGCAGTTTTCACAAGCGGGCAAAGTTTGACCCCGCTACGATCGGCCCGTTCCATCGCCGTCCGAGGAGACCGTTGTGCCCGCTGAGACCCATGTCGAACAAGGCCCTATCGACCGAGAGTTCGTCCTGAATCTGGTCCGTGACCGGTTGGCCGACATCCTCGAGACCGAGCCCACCGCCATCAACGAAGGCGATTCCTTCGCCGATGATCTCGATGCCGACAGCCTGGCCCTTATTGAGTTGGTAGAGGCCCTCGAAGAGGAACTTGGTGAGCGCAGCGTTGGCTTCCGCATCGAAGACGAAGACCTGGCCGATCTCAAGACCGTCCGCGATGCCGTTGACTACGTCATGGCAAAGCTGGGCTGAGGTCCTGAGCGCCGACGCCATCACCGCGCTGGGCCATCGCTTGGGTTACGGGTTCTCCGAGCCCGGGCCTCTTCTCCTCGCGCTTACGCATCGGTCGTGGTGCGCCGAAACAGGTCACGCTGCCTCTAACGAGCGGCTTGAATTCCTTGGCGATGCGGTTCTGGGTGTGATCGTCACTGATCACCTCTTTACTTCGCATCCGGAAATGCCCGAAGGTTTGCTGGCCAAGGTTCGGTCGGCAGTAGTAAGCGAACCGACGTTGGCCAAGGTTGCTGCTGACCTTGGTATTGGCCCCGCTCTCCGTTTGGGCAAGGGCGAAGACGCCAGTGGCGGACGGTCGAAGGCCTCGATCCTGTCCGATGCCTTGGAAGCCATCATCGGAGCGGTATTTGTCGATGGCGGTATTGATGCCGCACGCGAACTTGTTCTTGGCCTGTTCGAGGCACCCATTGCTGCAGCAGCCGAAGAACCCGGTGACGGCGACTTCAAGTCACAACTTCAAGAACTCACGGCGCAACGTTTTTCGGCGGCGCCGGTCTATGAACTCGGGGCCGAGGGCCCCGATCACGAGAAGCGGTTCTTCGCTCGCGTGTCGGTCGACGGCAACGTCATCGGTGAAGGCGAAGGTCGCTCAAAGAAGGGCGCCGAACAGGCCGCAGCGCATGCCGCGCTCGACCACCTGTCGACGGTGACCGTTCCCAACCATGAGAGTGGGCAGCACGATGCCTGAATTGCCCGAAGTAGAAACCATTCGCCGCGAACTCGAAAAAGAGGTCGTCGGACGCAAGGTGAAGAGCGTTGACGTCACCGGGAAGAAGTCGATCAAACGTCAGAGTCCCGAAGACTTCATCACCGGTCTTGTCGGCGCCAAGATCACTGGTTCGCAGCGTAAAGGGAAGTACCTCCTCATGCCGCTTGACAATGGACAGGTGCTGATCGTTCATCTGCGAATGTCAGGTCAGTTGCGTCGTGCAACGCCGAAGGACGAAGTCGAAAAGCACACACATGTGACCATCACGTTCACGCAGGGCGGCCAACTCCGTTTCATCGACCCGCGCACATTCGGCGAGATGTTCCTTGCCACTCCCGACGAAATCTCTTCTGAGATTGAAGAACTTTCAAACCTCGGTGTCGACCCGGTGGAAACTCCAATGTCATGGGTCGACTTCGGTCATTTACTTCGTTCGAAGAGCCAGTCGCTTAAGGCGTTCCTCACCGATCAGTCAATGATTGCTGGTATCGGCAATATCTACGCCGATGAAATCCTCTTCGACTCCGGTCTTCGTTATGACCGCGAAACAGGATCGCTCACGACGCAGGAAATTCGTCGCCTCTACCGTTCGCTCGTCGAGATTCTGCACGAGGCAATCAAGTACAACGGCTCAACGCTTGGTGATGGCCAATATGTCGATCTTTTCGGTAAAGCCGGCGATTATCAAAGCCACCATCAGGTGTATGACCGCGAAAAGCAGCCATGTCGTCGTTGTCGTCGTAACAACATCGTGAAGACCAAGGTTGCCAGTCGGTCCACCTTCTACTGCGAGGTCTGTCAGGTCTGATGTATCTGAAACGACTCACGATGAAGGGCTTTAAGTCCTTCGCCGATACGACATCTCTCGATCTCGAACCAGGCGTCACCGTTGTGGTGGGCCCCAATGGTTCGGGCAAGTCCAATGTGGTCGACGCGATCGGTTGGGTGCTTGGTGCACAGGCGCCTTCCGCAGTGCGTTCGCAGAAGATGGACGACGTCATTTTTGCCGGCACTACCAAGCGTTCAGCGCTCGGTCGCGCCGAGGTCAGCCTTACTATCGACAACACCTCGGGAATGCTTCCGATCGAATTCAACGAGGTGACCATTACCCGTACGTTGTTCCGTTCAGGTGACAGCGAATACGCGCTCAACGGCGTTCCGTGTCGTCTTCTTGACATTCAAGATCTGCTTTCCGACAGTGGTGTTGGTCGTCAGCAGCACGTCATTGTTTCGCAGGGCCAGATCGATGCGGTACTCAACGCTCGACCTGAAGAACGTCGTGCAATCATCGAAGAAGCAGCCGGCATCTTGAAATATCGCCGCCGCAAAGAAAAGTCTGAACGCCGCCTGACCGCAACTGAAGGCAACCTCACTCGTATGCAGGACCTGCTTCGCGAAGTGCGCCGTCAGTTGCGTCCACTTGAACGCCAAGCCGATGCCGCTCGTCGCCACGCCGGTGTTGTTTCTGAACTCACGGCATTACGCATCTTTATTGCTGGTCGCGAGCTTGCAGGCTTGCGTACCCGACTTGAAAACGGAATGCGCGGACGGGCTGAGCTTTCCGCCGAAGAAGAGCGCCTTCGTCGTTCACTCGCCGAACTCGATACGCAAATTATGTCGGTTGAAGCGGAACTCACCGCGATGGGCGGCGACGATCTGGGTGACGGTCTCGCATCGTATGAGTCGTTGTTCCAGCAAGCTCGTGGTCTATCCGCAGTGCTCACTGAACGTCGACGCGGTGTTGATCGCCTTCGTGGCGCGTCGATCGATCAGGGTGTTGTTGCTTCACTCGAAGCTGAAGCGGCACGACTGTCGGCCGAACTGGCCGAGGTTGAAGCGGAATCGGAGAAGTTTGAGCCTCTTGCTGCCGAATTGGTCGAGGCCGAAGAACTTCTGATGGCCGAACGGTTGGCCTTTGAAGAGCAGTGGGCGAGCGGTGTGCCGGCTCCCACAGGCGCTGCCGCCGAGGTTCGTGGGGAACTCGCAGCACTTCGTACCGCATCGGGACGTGCGCGCGAGGAACGCGATCGCATCGGAACTCGTGCAACCGCGCTGGCTGAAAAAGCTGCAACGCTTCTGTCTGAAACTGAGTTACTTCGGGCGCAACTGATCGAATTGGAATCGGCTGAACTCCCGTTGGTCGAAGCCATGGAATTGGCCGAAGCGCGTCGTTCGCAAGCTGAATTGGCGGTTGAAGCGGCTGAATCGGTGCACCGTGCAGCCGAAAGCGAACAGCATGCGTGGCGAGCTCGAGTCGAAGCGCTTGCTCTGGCCCTCGACGAAGCACGTTCTCGAGCGGGTACCGAACGTCTTGCCGGTATCGACGGAGTCCTCGGCACGGTTCTCGATCTCGTTGAAATCGATGCGGGCTGGGAAGCATCTTTCGAAGCTGCCGTCGGCGAAGCATTGGCTGCGGTTGTTGTTGATGGGGTCGATGCTGGTCGCCGTGCCCTTGAAGCGCTCAGCGCGGAATCGCTCAGCGGCGCCGTGCTTGCTCTGGGTGCGGGTCGCTCTACCCGCTCCGCTCCGCCCGTTGGTGCACCATTGCGCGGACACGTCCGAGCTCGTCGTCCCGATGTCGAACCACTTCTTGATGCGCTCATCGGTGCTGCTGTTGTTATTGATGGCGGCTGGGTGCAGGCGGTTGATGCATCGCTTGCTCACCCCGACGCCATTGTTGTCACCAGCAGTGGCGATCGATTTGGCGTGAGCGGTTGGCGCGTCGGCTCATCGGGTGCTGGTGCAACTGGTGCCGCGCTTGACGAAGCGACTCGCCGTGCAGAAGAAGCTGTTCTTGTCGCCTCAGAAGCAGCGGCGGTTCTTGAGGCGGTACGAGCTGAACTGGCCGAAGCCGCAAGCGTTGAAGCTGGTCTTGCTCGCGATCTTGACGTAAACGATTCACGACTCACTGCAGCAGGAGACCGTTTGCAGCGAGCCGAAACCGACCGTCGCGATGCGGCCACTGAAGCCGAAGCACTTAGTGATCACCTTGGTGAACTTACAGACCGAGTGACTCGTGAAGATGCGCGTATCTCCGAACTCGAGGGGATGCTTCCCGATCTTGAAGCCGCTGACAATGAACTCGCCGCGTCGGCCCGACGCATGGCTGAATCTCGTGCTCGGCTCGAGGAGCAGGCAGCGGAAGTTGGTTCTCGGCGCAGTGATCTCGAAGTTCGAAGCGTTGCGGTGGTCGAGCGACGTCAGTTCCTCACCGGCCGACTGGCCGAGGTTGAAACTCGACTCGACGGTGCCGCTGCAGAACGCGAGGCTGCCGAAGCTCGCCGCCTTGAACTCGATCGTGCTCAAACTGCACTCGATCGTTTGTCGGCGCTCGTCCAGGATCGCTCAGCCCTTATTGAGGGTCGCCTCAGTGATTTCCGGGAGCGTCGTCGTCAGCAGTCCGAGGCTGCTCGCGGTGTCGCTGGTCGACTCGATGGCCTTCGTCGTCAGCGCGCCGATCAGGAACGCGGTCTCAGCGAGGTTCGCGAGCGTCTACAGCGCGCCGAAATTGATCATGCTGAAATCGAGATGCGCATCGAGGCAGCGGTTGAAGCGCTTCGACGCGACCTCGACTGCGAACCCGATGTCGCAATCGCCAGCGAATGTCCAGAACTTGCCGAAGGTGCGACCGCTGCCGGCCGAGCCCGCGAGCTTGAACGCGACCTCCGCCTCATGGGTCCAATCAATCCGTTGGCGCTCGAAGAATTCGATGCCCTGCAGGAACGTCACACGTTCCTTGAGCAGCAACTCGATGACGTTAAGGAAAGTCGTCGTGAACTCGCCAAGGTGATTCGTGCAATCGATGGTGAAATCGTCAGCGTATTTGCTGCTGCATTCGCCGATGTCGCTGCCAACTTCGAAGCGCTGTTCCAGACTCTGTTCCCAGGCGGCGAGGGTCGACTGAAGCTCACCGAACCCGACAACTTGCTGCTAACCGGCATCGAGGTCGAGGCAAAGCCTTCCGGCAAAAACGTTCGAAAGCTTTCATTACTCTCTGGTGGAGAGCGTTCGCTCACAGCCTTGGCCTACTTATTTGCGGTCTTCCGCAGTCGTCCGTCGCCGTTCTACGTGATGGACGAAGTCGAGGCCGCCCTCGACGATATAAATCTCAACCGGTTCCTTGGTCTCGTTGCAGAATTCCGTAACGATGCACAACTCGTCATCGTGAGCCATCAAAAGCGCACGATGGAAGCTGCTGACTGCCTTTATGGCGTATCGATGCAACCGGGTGGTTCGTCACGAGTCGTTAGCGAAAAGGTGTCCTCGTAACGAGCTTGAATTCACCGTTCGTTTTGCACCGCAAGTACTACGGCAGTCGGTTCGACCAGGCCAGAGCGAGACCTGACGCCAGAACGAGCGTGAGGAACGAGATTGCAATGAACCACTGTGTGAGCGATGACTCAACCTCGTCGTACCCAATGGAGGATCCGATCTTCGAATAGACGTCAGTCAACTGGTTCTGGGTAGATGCCTCGTAAAAGTTGCCGCCAGACTGCTTTGCGATTGCCTCAAGCGAGGGTGCATCGACAGGCACACTGACAATCTGTCCGCTGGGCAGCGTGACAGTTCCGGTCGGCGTGCCAAAAGCGATCGTTGAAACGGGGACACCTTCATCAACTGCACGTTGCGTGGCAGTGATGTTCGGCGTTCCCATCGTTGTCGTTCCATCGGATAGCAGCACGATTGCTGCGGGAACCGCTGCGCCATCGGGGGCGGGCGGAACGTCTCCGAGCGCATCAAGGCTGGCATCGATCGCATCGCCTATTGCTGTTCCATCAGCGAGTTGAGCGTTTTGAATGGCGTTCGCAACTTGCTGACGATCGGTGGTGGGGGCGACACGAATCTTTGCGCTTCCGGCAAAGGTCACGAGCCCAACGTTGAACTGAGCGGGAACATCGTCAAGGAACGCGATCGCTGCTGCCTTTGCTGCCTCGATGCGGTCAGGCTTCACATCGGTTGCTTCCATCGAGAGCGATACGTCAAGAGCGAGCATGACCGTTGCTCGTTCGCGAGGAACCTTCACGTCGTGCACGGGTTGAGCGAAGGCCAACACCAACGCAGAGAGCGCAACAAGTTGCACTGCTGCGGCGATGTGGCGTCGCCAGCCGGGGCGATTCGGCGCAATGGACTCGAGTAGTTCGAGGTTGGTAAATCGCACTGCGTATTTCGAGCGGCGCTTTTGGAACAAGGCATAGGTACTACCGAGGGCAACGACGACGAAAAGCAGAAGCAATCGCCAAGGGCTGAGAAATGAAATACCCATCATCGGGTGACTCCAGTGGTCATGGTCGCCCCCGCAATTGCTCCTACATTCCCAGATCCATGTGCAGCAGAACGAGAAAGTGAATCGATGCGGTCGCGTCGACGAGAAACGAATCGGGCGAGGTCAAGCAACCAATCGCGGTCAGTTCGAAGCACTAAATGATCGGCACTCGTTGCACGGATCCGAGTTGCGATTGTGGCTCGCTGATTGGTAGCGGCTCGGGCATAGCGCTCACGAAACTTTGCGTTGCCTGTAGGTACTTCGATTTCGCGACCAGTGACGGCGTCATGGAGCAACAGCATTCCGACATTGGGAAGCTCCAGTTCAACGGGGTCGACGACCTCGATGCATAAGACATCGTGGCGCAGGGCCAAGGTGCGAAGTGCTGCGTCCCAAGGTCCTGGGTCGAGGAAGTCAGAGATCACAACAATGAGTCCGCGTCGCTTGGCCGTGCCGGCGATGCGCTGCAAGCCAGCGGTCAGATCGGTGCGGCCAGGCTGAGGATTGTCGAGCGCCGCGAGTACCTGACGCAAGAGTGCCTGCATGTGTACGCGCCCTGAGCGTGCTGGAATGGGTGGCGATGCACCGTTGGGACCGATCGTCATTGCGCCGATTCGATTGCCCGTGCGCGCCGTGAGAAAACCAGTGGCCGCGACTCCCGCAAGAGCAAGATCACGCTTCTCACAGGTTGCTGTTCCAAACGCAAGTGATGCAGATGCATCTACAAGGATCCATGTCTCAAGTTCCCGATCAGCAACGCTGTCGCGCACATGGGTCTCGCCGAGTCGTGCGGTTACGTTCCAGTCAATCCGGCGGACGTCGTCGCCTGGTTGGTAGGCCCGAATTTCTCCGGGTTCAGAGCCGTGGCCCGGCGTCAGTCCGCGATGGTCTCCTTGAAGCAGTCCATCGAGCCGACGAGTCACACTGATTTCGAGGCGGCGGAGAATTTCCGCGGCGGGGGTTCCGTCTATTGAGGGGGCCGCGGTTTTCTTGGCGCTCAACGGCCGGTAACTGCGGTTGGGTTCTGTGACGGAGCAATGACGGGCGCATGTACCGTCGACAGAAGGCGGGCGAGGATCTGTTCAACGGAGAGTCCCTGCGCGAGCGCTTCGTATGACGGCACAACTCGGTGTCGTAACACATCGGGTGCGATGTCGAAGATGTCTTGCGGCAATACGTAGGAACGTCCGCGCATGAGGGCGAGCGCACGACCGCCAGCGACAAGACCAAGCGAAGCTCTTGGACTTCCGCCCCATGAGATGAGCTCTGCGAGTTCGGGAAGTCCATAGGCTGCAGGCTCGCGAGTGGCGAGAACGAGGCGAACGGCGTAATCGGCAACCGCAGGTGCAACGTGCACCGCGTCGCAGGATGTCTGTAGTTCAACGAGCTGTTCGAGGCTGAGCACCTCCTGGGCTTTCGGTGCACCGACTGCCATGCGAGCAACGATTTGAGCTTCTTCTGCTGCGGTTGGATAGCCGACCACAACCTTCATGAGGAAACGGTCTCGCTGGGCCTCGGGAAGCGGGTAGACGCCCTCACTCTCGATTGGGTTCTGGGTGGCGAGCACCAAGAATGGCTCGGGAACTTTTTTCGTGGTGCCGGCGATGGACACCTGGTGCTCGGCCATGACCTCGAGGAGAGCGGACTGCACTTTGGCGGGAGCACGATTGATTTCATCAGCCAGAACGATGTTGGCAAAGACTGGACCCCACTCGATATCGAAGGTCTCGTTCGATGCACGGAAGATTCGAGTGCCGATGAGATCGGCGGGAAGAAGATCAGGGGTGAATTGGAGGCGGTTGTAATTTCCGCCGATCACCGTGGCGAGCGTCTCCACAGCAAGTGTTTTGGCCAGGCCAGGTACGCCCTCGAGCAGCACATGGCCGCGAGCAAGAAGGCCGACGAAGAGTCGCTCGATCGCACGGTCTTGGCCAACGATGACCTTCTTCATCTCCATAAGTGCCGCCTCGAGCAGTGCCGCATCGGCTGATGAGGCAGCCGTTCTATCGGCGGGTGTCGAGACTGGGGAGGAAGGGAAGGACGGGTCGGACATCAGGGGCTCCTGGAGGGGATATGGGGAGGTTGGGAGGTTATGGGTCGCGGTCATGGAGCGAAGGGGACCACATTGGACCGAAGACCACCATAAAGCCGGGAATCAATTTTGTCTTTGGCCGAGCACTTCGGGTTTTCGGCAGGGAGTGCGATGAAGAGGGGAGTCTGGGGCGATACCGTCAACGCCGTGCGAGTTCTTGTCGTTGACGATGAAGTCGATTTGGCCGAGGCGGTGGCGAGAGGTTTGCGTCGTGAGGGGTACGCAGTCGACGTTTCCAACGACGGTGCCGATGCGCTCAACAAAGTCATGGTCACTACCTACGACCTGCTGTGCCTCGACATCACTATGCCCGGCATTGATGGTGGCGAAGTGTGCCGGCGGGTGCGGGCTGAAGCCGATCCTCAGCCCCGAATTTTGATGCTCACGGCTCGTGACGGTCTCGAGGATCGTGTTGCCGGCCTTGACGATGGTGCCGATGACTACCTCGTCAAACCATTCGCGTTTCCGGAACTCTTGGCTCGGGTGCGTTCATTACTGCGCCGCGATTCTCGGGCTGTTTCATCAGTCACGGTGGTAGGCGAACTTGAAGTCGACGATGCGCGCCATGAAGCAAGGCGCGGATCTCGCCGACTTGATCTCACCGCCAAAGAGTTCGCACTCCTTCGCTATTTCATGCTGCACGCAGGCGAAGTAATTTCTCAAGAGACACTGCTTGAACACGTTTGGGACGAACATGCGGATCCGTTCACCAATACCGTTCGTGTAACTGTTGGCACACTGCGCCGTAAAGTCACTATTGACAACGAAACGCCGCTCATCGAAACCGTCATCGGTTCCGGATATCGATTGCTTGATCCATGATTGATCCGCACCTTTCTGGGGCAGACGCTGATCAGCGGGACTTGGCCGTGGAAACAACGCGTTCAAATAGCGCTGTTCGCACCCGATTTCATTCACGTAGCTACCGAGCCTCAAAGCGTTTGCCTGCATGGATGGGCTCTATCCGCTTTCGCCTGACGGCGGTGTGGTCGATTCTCGTTTTCGGTCTTGCTGCACTTGTTGTGGGTGGCATCTATTTGGGTCTCCACAATTCGCTGAGTAATCAGAAGATCTCAGCAACTGCATTTCAGGTTGGGGGTATCACATTCATCCAGCCTGATCAGGCGCAATTAGTCCAGCGATCAGTGAACGAACGAGCGCTCGATGCGTTGCGGGTGTATTCGTTTTGGTCGTTACTAGCGTTGTTCTTTACGAGTCTGGTTGTCGGCTGGATCGTGAGTGGCCGCATGCTCCGACCGCTTGGCGAGATCTCAAATTCGGTGCGTGAAATTCAAGCGAGTGATCTCAAACAGCGCATCGATCTAGGCGGACCGAACGATGAACTGCGTCAACTCGCCGATACCTTCGATGACATGCTTGGTCGTCTTGACGAAGCATTCGAAGGTCAACGTCAATTCATTCACGAAGCGAGCCACGAACTCCGTAATCCACTTGCGGTGATTCGTACCAATCTTGAAGTCACGCTTTCTGATCCTGATGCGAGTGCGGATGATCTCCGCCATACGGCAGAAGTTGTTGAACGTTCCTCCGAGCGAATGGCTCGACTTGTCGATGATCTACTCGTTTATGCGCGTAAAGGAACGCTTTCTCTCGAGCGCGATCCAGTCGATGTCGGGCAATTGATCAATGAAGCCGCCGAAGAGTTCAATGTGCCTGCAGTCGCAGCTGGCGTTCACCTTGTGCATCACGCCGACTCGGGGCTTTGGGTTATTGGAGATCGTTTGGCGCTTCGCCAAGCGCTCGGGAATCTCTTGGCTAATGCCATTCGCTATTCGCCCGAAGGCAGCACGGTTCGACTTCGAGGTGGACTCGATGGCCCGTGGGTTTGGATGGCGGTCGAGGACCAAGGCCCGGGAATTGATCCGTCTGACCGAGATCGAGTCTTCCAGCGGTTTTGGCGCGGCGACCCCAGGGCAGGTCGCGAACAGGGACGAAGTGGGCTTGGCCTCACCATCGTCCGGCAGATCGCCGAAGCCCATGGTGGCGAAGTGAAGTTGGTGTCCCAGGTAGAGCACGGATCAGCCTTTGCTCTCTGGTTACCGGCGCTAGCGCCGGCAGAACCACAGGCGCCGCTCCCGCCTCCACCGATAGCGATGGCCTAGACATTGTGCGTCGCTCCGAAGAAGTCTCGACTTTCGTTCGGCTTTCGCTGCCACTCAGTACGTTGCAGTCACGTTCACCTCAAGGTGTCCGTACCATTCGATCCGAAACTGTTGCAGGAGCCGATTCGAAATGACCTGGGATAACCAGCCCCCCGTACTGCCACCACGGCCCCCAACGCCGCCTACCCCGGCCGGAACTTGGGAACCCCCGGTGCCCCCGACGTGGGGGAGCGGTGGCCCCGGTGTGCCGGTACCTCCGGCACCTCCTGTGCCTCCGGTTTCTACGCCGGCTCCGTGGGGTGGAGCTCCGACTCCGCCGCCAGAACGTGGCGCAACCCCATCTGGGCCGCGTCGTTCGAATTCATTCCTGCGAGTTGTTGTGGCCACTGTCGTTGTTGTGGGTCTGTTTGGACTTGGCTTCGGCATTCGATCGCTTGTCGATGGCAACACAACGACAATCATCCGCAGTTCAGCAGGAAGCGGTCAGGTCACGACAACAGCGGTCACGATCGATCCGGGTTCCGAGCCGATTGCCTACGTCGCAGCAACAGTGAGCCCGTCAGTGGTGCAGATTGAAACCACCAACGGCGTTGGATCTGGCGTTGCCTACGACACGGATCTCTTCATCACCAACGCCCACGTTGTTGGCACTGCGAGCACGGTGACCGTTCGTGATTCGGAAGGCACTGCTGTGAAGGGCCAGGTGCTTGGTGCCGATACAGGTACCGACATTGCCGTTATTCGCGCTATTGGACTTGCTGCTCCCGCCGCAAAGTTGGCAACAGCGAAGCCGAATGTTGGGCAGATTGCCGTTGCTGTCGGTAGTCCCTACGGACTTGAGCAAACAGTGACTTCGGGCATCGTCTCTGCGGTGAATCGTCCGCTGCCGAATCAGAGGAGTTTTGTTATCAACATGATCCAGACCGATGCCCCAATCAATCCGGGTAACTCCGGTGGTGCTTTGGCCAATCGAAATGGCGAGATCATGGGCATTAACTCTTCGATCTACAGCGAGACTGGCGAAAACACCGGTATCGGTTTCGCTATACCGATTTCGACAGCCAAGCGAGTCGCCGATCAGCTTGTTGCTGGCAAAACTGTTGCTCGAGCTGGACTCGGTCTGAGTGGTCCGAGTTCGACTCCTTCAGGTAGTGCTGGCGCCTATGTTCAGAGCGTCACGGGTGGAGGCGCCGCCGATAAGGCCGGCATCGAGTCCGGAGACCTCATCGTTGCGATCGATGGCGTGCCGGTTCGCAGCTTTGATGAACTTCGGGGAATGGCAAGTGGGTACAGCCCTGGCGACAAGGTCGTCGTTGAAGTCAATCGTGACGGCAAAATTCTTGAGGTCGAGGTCACCCTCGGCACGCTGAACTAAGACAGTTTTTTCCAAATCGGTCGTTATGGGTGGTCGCCCGAGAGGGCGGCCACTGACGCGTTTGGGGTCAGAGCGAAGGGTTCGAATGGGCGTGCGGACGACCTCACCCGGATGGGCCCGAAGGGTCGCCCACTAGGCTCATTTCCCCATGGCTGAGATCCTCATCATCGTTGCCGTCGTCGTCCTTCTTGGTCTGATAATCGGGTTCGGATTCATTGCTCCTCGGAATCGACGGGGGTCGATAGAGCCGCAGTCGAAGCGACGCGCTCCGGTCGACGACCGTGTTGCTGAAGTTGTCGAGGTTGAGACGGTCAGCCCTGAAGTTATTGAAGTTGTTGAGGTTGATGAGCCAGAAATCAGTACTGAACGACCGCGTTTTCGCGACCGTCTGGGAAAGGCTCGTGCCGCGTTATCGGGTGCGATGGGTTCGATCGCTGGTCGTTCAAAGATCGATGCTGAGACATGGGACGAACTCGAAGAAGCACTCATCCTTGCCGACGTCGGCGTTGCCTCAACTCAGGAACTTCTCGATCACCTGCGGGCGCGAGTCAAAGCTGACGGACTTTCGAATGGCGAAGAACTGCTCGGTGCATTGAAGTTAGAGATGATCGATCGCCTGAGCGGATTCGATCGTGAACTCACTCTGTCGAGCGAGTCTGGGCCAACGGTATGGCTCTTTGTTGGCGTGAATGGTGTTGGAAAGACGACGACCATCGGAAAGTTGGGTGTGCGCGAGGTTCGCGAAGGTCGCACGGTTCTTATGGCTGCGGGCGATACGTTCCGCGCTGCGGCTGCTGAGCAGCTTGGAATGTGGGCCGATCGAGCTGGCGCGGAACTCGTCCGAGGCAGTGAAGGCGGGGATCCAAGCGCAGTGATCTTCGACGGTGTCGAAGCCGCAAACGCGCGAAATATTGATCTTGTTCTTGCTGATACCGCCGGTCGCCTGCACAACAAGGTGAACCTCATGGAAGAACTCAGCAAGGTTCGACGAGTCGCTGACAAGGGCGCCGGAACAGTCACAGAAGTCCTCCTTGTCATTGATGCAACCACTGGTCAGAACGGTTTGGTGCAAGCCAAGCAGTTCACCGAGGCCGTGGAACTCACAGGTGTTGTGCTCACGAAACTCGATGGATCTGCCAAAGGTGGCATCGTGATTGCTATTCACGATCAACTTGGTATTCCCGTGAAGTTGGTTGGCCTCGGTGAAGGTGCAGAAGATCTTGTTCCATTCGATGCGGCCGAATTTGTAGAGGCACTGTTCGCATGAAGAAACTCACCCATCACGACAATGTTCTTGCTAGTGACGACGAAACTGTTGAGGTCGCGGCCTGATGTTTGAATCACTTTCAGATCGGTTTGAGTCTGTCCTTGGAAAACTCAAGGGCAAAGGAAAGCTTTCCGAAGCCGATGTCGATGACGCACTGCGAGAGATTCGTCTCGCGCTACTCGAGGCCGACGTTAACTTCACCGTCGTCAAGAACTTCTGTGCACGGGTCCGAGATCGTGCCGTTGGTGAAGAGGTTTCCAAAGCGCTGAATCCTGGCCAGCAAATGGTCAAGATCGTCAATGACGAACTCACCGCTACGCTCGGCGGCGAAACCATTCGCATCACCTACAACGCAAAGCCGCCGACCGTTGTCCTCATGGCTGGTTTGCAGGGTTCGGGTAAGACAACCAACTCAGCGAAACTGGCCCGCTGGTTTAAGAGCCAAGGTCGTCATCCACTTCTGGTTGGTGCTGATCTTCAGCGGCCCGCCGCCGTTGAGCAGTTGCGCACACTGGGTCGTCAGATCGAAGTGCCGGTCTTTTCCGAAGATTCCGATCCTGTTCAGGTCGCGAAGAGCGCATTGCTTGAAGCGCGCACGACCGGCCGCGACATTGTCATTGTCGATACTGCGGGTCGACTTGCGATCGATGCCGAACTAATGGATGAGGTCCGTCGGATCTCCGAAGCTGTTGATCCCGATTACACGTTCCTTGTTATCGACGCGATGACTGGCCAAGATGCTGTCAATACCGCCGAGGCATTTCACGCGACTCTCGAACTTGACGGTGTCATCCTCACCAAACTCGATGGCGATGCTCGCGGTGGTGCTGCACTCAGCGTCAAAGAAGTCGTGGGTCGTCCGATTGCGTTTGCTTCGACTGGTGAAAAACTCCGTGACTTCGATCTCTTCCATCCGGATCGTCTTGCCGGTCGGATCCTCGGCATGGGCGACATGCTCACGCTTATCGAAAAGGCCGAAGAGGTCTTCGAGAAAGATCAGGCCGAAGAAGCTGCCACTCGACTTCTCGAAGGGCAGTTCACGCTCGAGGATTTCCTCGACCAAATGCAGCAGCTGAAGAAAATGGGTCCTCTCTCGGGTGTCCTCGGCATGATGCCGGGTATTCCCAAAGAAGTGAAGAACGCGCAGATCGACGACCGCGAAATCGCGCGTGTCGAGGCCATCATTCGATCGATGACACCTGCAGAACGAGTTGATCCCGACCTCATTGACCAGTCGCGTCGGGTGCGAATTGCAAATGGTTCTGGGACCGAAGCAGCCCGGGTCGGCGAACTCATCAAGCAATTCAAAGAGATGTCCAAGATGATGAAGCGCATGGGTGGGGCCGGAACGAAGCGTTTGAACAAGTCCCGTCGTAAAGCGGCCAAGGGGAAGTCCAAGGGTCCCGGCGGTCGCACCTCCGGTGGCGGACGCGTCGCCCCGAAAGGCAAGGCGCCCTTGCGATTGCCCGATTTCGAAGCCGATCTTGGTGGCGGTCGACCTGGTGGCGGACTCCGCCTTCCGGGCCTTCCCGGGGGCCCCGATAGCGACCCGCTCGGCCTCGGCTGAGTTCTGAACTTGCCCGCGGCTCCGTCGCGGGTCACCATTGAAGGCCGCTCAGCCGTCCCGATTGGTTCGGCCGATAACGTTCGTAGTCCGTTCTTGCACGACCAGCAGAAGAGAGAAACCTCGTGGTGAAGCTCCGCCTCATGCGGATGGGAAAGACCAAGCAACCGACCTATCGCGTCGTTGCCGCCGATTCGCGCTCGCCGCGCAACGGCCGGTTCATCGAAATCGTGGGTCATTACAACCCGCGCACCGAGCCCTCCGAGGTCACCATTGATAACGACAAAGCTGTCGCATGGCTTCAAAAGGGCGCTCAGCCCACTGAGGTTGTCGAGAAGCTTCTGAAGATCTCTGGCGCTTGGGAGCAGTTCACCGGCGCAGCATCGTGAGCGACGCCGCCGACACCGTCGACGCGTCGGAAGTAACTCCCGACTTCACCACGGCAAAGGCCGTGTTGACTTACGTCGTTCAGCAATTGGTCGAGGATCCGGCCGCCGTCGAGATCGAACTTGACGATCGCGGTCGCAAGGCTGTCCTCAACGTGCACGTTGGTCCTGGCGACATGGGTCGTGTCATCGGCAAGCGCGGTCGTGTTGCGCAGTCGATCCGCACCGTCGTGCGCGCCGCCGCCGCCCGTGATGGTGGCGATGTCGAGGTCGAGTTCCTCGACTGATTCGGTGAACCTCCTCGAGGTCGGCCGCATCGACAAACCGCATGGAGTGCGCGGCGATGTCGTCGTTGCACTGACAACTACTGAAACACATCGTGTCGCTCCCGGTACGCGTCTATTCGCCGGTGAACGCGAATTCGTGATCACTGCGTCGCGTCCACACCAGCATCGCTGGATCGTGACCTTCGAGGGCGTGTACGGCCGTGAGGGTGCCGAGGAAATTTCGGGACTAGTGCTTTCGGCAGAACCCCTTGACGACGAAGATCCGGACGCTCTCTGGGTTCATGAACTGATTGGTTCAACTGTCGTCGAAATCGATGGCACCGAACGCGGCACCGTTGTTGCCGTTCAGGACAATCCTGCGAGCGATCTTCTTGTGCTCGACAGTGGCGCTCTTGTGCCACTGCGTTTCCTCGAAGGTCGTGACGATGAAGATCGTTTGGTCGTCGACGTTCCTGACGGTCTATTCGAACTTCTTGACGAGGACTAGTGGTCATGCGTATCGACGTCTTCACTATCTTCCCCGACATGGTGTCGGAGTTCGCGGGACAGAGCCTTCTCGGTCGTGCCTCGGCGAAGGGTTTGCTCGATGTGCGCATTCATGATCTGCGCGAGCACACCACTGACGTGCATCGCACCGTGGACGATTCACCGTTTGGCGGGGGAGCAGGGATGGTTCTGCGCCCCGAGCCGATTTACGCCTCGGTCGAAGCCGCTGATCCGCCTCGGCCGCTCTATTTGCTCGGGCCCGGGGGCCGCCGCCTCGATCAGTCGATGGCGCAGGAACTCGCCGAGTCCGGTGGATTCTCGATGTTGTGCGGTCGCTATGAGGGTGTCGACGACCGAGTCCGCACCGATCTGTGCGACGGTGAACTTTCAATAGGCGACTACGTGCTCGGCGGCGGCGAGGTCGCCGCAATGGTGGTCCTAGAGGCCGTAGGGCGCCTCGTGCCGGGCGTGATGGGTAATTCCGCCTCTGCGGGTGACGAGTCCTTTAGCGACGGACTGCTGGAGTATCCGCAGTTCACCAAGCCCGCCGAGTTTCGGGGGATGGTCGTGCCTGAGGTCTTGAGGTCTGGTGATCACGGCCGAATCGCCCGTTGGCGCCGAGCCCGGGCTCTGCGCCGGACACTTTCCTCAAGGCCCGACCTGATCGAGGCCAGAGGCGGGCTCTCCGACGCCGACGAGGCCCTCTTGGCCGACCCCGATTTCACCGATTGAGCGAAGGCCTTTCGGCGCTTTGCCGTTGGGCGACCGGTCCGCCTACGATGACGGCTCCCTCGGGCAACCGCTCCCGGTCCCGATTTCGTTTCTTGCCCCGCCTTCCGGCGGGCATTGCAGCCAGGACATTTCAATGAACGCCATCGATCTGATCGACGCCCAAAGCCTCCGTGACGACGTGCCCGAGTTCGCCCCCGGCGACACGCTCAAGGTGCATGTCCGAGTTGTTGAAGGCAATCGCGAGCGCGTTCAGCTGTTCCAGGGCGCTGTCATCCGTCGTCAGGGTGGCGGTCTTCAGGAAACATTCACCGTCCGCAAGGTCAGCTTCGGCGTTGGCGTCGAACGAACTTTCCCGGTTCATTCCCCGATCGTCTCCAAGATCGAAGTGGTGACCCGCGGCGATGTGCGTCGAGCCAAGCTCTATTACCTGCGCGATCGCGTTGGCAAGGCCGCCAAGATCAAGGAAAAGCGCGACTGATCGTCGCGTTCTCGCCGGCGTTTGTCGGTCCAAACTTTCTTGTCGCTCCTCGTCCCTTACAGTTGTGGCAAAGCAAAGTCGCTGTTGAGCGGAGCTGCGTGTGAGTTCTGAGGATCTCGAAGAATACGAGTCCGACGTCGAGTTGCAGCTTTATCGCGAATACAAAGATGTCTGTCCAATGTTCCGGTTCGTTGTCGAAACCGAACGACGGTTCTATTTGGCCAATGAGGTCAACCAAAGCGTTGTGAACGAAAACGGGCGCACACGCGTTGAAATCGAACTTCGAGATGCTTGGGTTTGGGACATGTACAGGCAGAATCGATTCGTCTCTCACGTCCGAGTTGTCACATTCAAAGACGTCAACATTGAAGAGTTGCCTCGCGAAGAGCTGCGACTCCCGTGACGGCGCATCTCGGTTGACTGCCGGTCGTCGGGCTCTTGGGTCTTACGGCGAAAACCTGGCGGCAAGGTGGTACGAGGAACACGGCTACGTGGTTGTCGACCGTAATTGGCGTTGCCGTGAGGGCGAGATTGACCTTGTCCTGACTCGCGCTCGATTGCTCGTGTTCTGCGAAGTGAAGACGCGTTCGAGCAATGCCTATGGTTCGCCAGCTGCAGCGGTGACTCCCGCGAAACAGGCGCGTTTACGAAAGTTGGGAATGCGCTGGATCGATGCGCAGCAGGTTCGGCCCGCGTCTATTCGCTTTGATGTTGCGTGTGTGATCGGACGCAACGTGAGCGTTATCGAATCTGCGTTCTAATCCACGATTTTGGGGCCGAGAGCGCCCGCAGGTGCGCTTTGAGTTACTAGGGCCGTATCGTATGCACATGGCCTCATCTACAGATCTTGAATTCTTTTTCGATCCCATTTGTCCGTTCGCTTGGGTCACAAGTCGTTGGGTGGTTGAGGTCGGCGAACTGCGCGGCATCACGATCGAGTGGAAGTTCATCGCGTTGGCAATTGTCAACGAAGAGACTGACTACTCAAAGTTTCCTCCGGCCTATCCCGCACTTCATGGACTTGGTCGTCGACTTCTGCGTGTCGCTGCGGCGGCGCGCGCTGCAGGAGGAAATGAAGCTGTTGGCGCGTTCTATACGGCGGCTGGTGAACGCATGCACCACGATGGTGTCTCGGTTGCGGTGTTCGGCGGCGAACCAATCCCTGAAAACCTTGTCGCCGAGGTCGTTGCTGCTGCGGGCCTTGACGCTTCCCTTGCCGCTGCTGCCGACGACGAGTCATGGGATGCACTTCTTCGTGAAGAAACCGATCAATCGCTCGGCCGTACGGGTCGTGACGTCGGCACGCCGATTCTCACGTTTGCTCCCGGAACAGACCGAGAAGCGTCGCTGTTCGGCCCCGTCATCTCTTCGATCCCCCGCGGCGATGCAGCGCTTGAACTTTGGGACGCGGTGCAAACGCTTGCTCGTACCCCAGGTTTCGCCGAACTCAAGCGCTCCATGCGCGATCCGCTTGCGTTCGATTGAGCTCAGAATGACAGACGCAATCACACCCGTCGTTCTTTGGCGTCCGCACTGTCCGTTTTGCCGAATCCTTTTTTCGGGAATTGAGCGTCACGGTCTTGAAGTTGAAACTCGCAACATTTGGGAAGACGACGAGGCACGCGAACTTCTCAATCTTCGTATTGGCTCCGAAACCGTTCCGAGTGTGTTGGTTGGCGACGAGATTCTCGTGAATCCGTCGATTACCGAGCTGATGGCGGCTTTGCGAGAAGCCGGCAAGTAACCGGTTAGGGCACGTCAGGGTTCGAGAACGACTTTGATAGCGCCTGCTGAACGATCGGCAGCAACGCTGAACGCTTCGACCGCGGCGTCGAGCGGGAAGCGATGGGTGATAATGATCTCGGGAAGCTCTGGACGTTGGGCGAGGATCGTCGCGGCAACATCGATATCGCGAGATGGTCCGACACGGCCGTACATAACCGCAGGAACGATCGTGAGTTCCTTCATGCCGATTGTCAAACCTGGCATCTCGACCGAACCATCCCAGTAACTCCCAAGGAGCACGATCGTTCCGCCAGGGCGGCAGCGATCTGCCGCTTCGGCCAGTGCAGATGCTGTGCCGGCGGCTTCGATCACTATGTCGTAGCCGTGTCCATCGACTGAGCCGGCTCCAAGGCGCGTTGCGGCTTCGATTTGGCGTTCATGGCGAGCGGAGAGGTCGACCTTTGCCCCGGTTTGCCGCGCAACGACAAGTGCGGTTTGACCGATTGTTCCTCCGCCGATGACAGCGACTCGGTCGGTGCCGCGAATGTTTCCGCGTCGAATTCCATGGACGGCAACTGCAAGTGGTTCGACCAAACAACCATTTGATGCAGCGACTCCGGCGGGGAGTAGGGCGATTGATGTCGCAGGCACGATGACCTTCTCGGCCATACCGCCGTCGCGGCCTACTCCGAAGGCCATCGATGGACCGCGAACGCAAAGTTGCGTGTTGCCATCGACACACGCTTCGCAAACAAAACATGGATCGATAGGTTCGACCGCAACGGGCGTGCCATCGGCGAGAGTTCCTGCGAACTCGTGGCCAAACGTTGCCGGAAGGCTGAAATTCAAGAGGTGAAGGTCGGAGCCGCAAATGCCAGCGGATGCGACGGTGACGACAATGCCTTCACCCGAGGGTTCGGGAACGTCGACAACAGTGGGCGTACCTTCTGGACATCGGACAGCGCGCATGGGATTCCCTTTTGTGAGTGGGTTAGCGGTCGTGCGAAAGATCGAGCAGTAATTGATACAGCGGATCGGTGCGATCGCGCTGACCTACTGCTGAGTCAGGAGGTATCGGCCATTCGGAACCGGTTCCGGGCGCGCTCACCCATTCGGTGGTTGCGATGCGGCGAGCGATTCGCCACGGTCCTTCGTCTCGACGTTCAAGTCGGTCGAGATAGCGAAAGCCAACGGTGAGGTTGCGGCGAGGATCGGAGTCGGTGGATCGGTGGTAAGCGATTCCATAGGTTTCCGCAACGGCAGCTGAACCGTTCACGGTTGCAAGATGGTTGGCGACGAGATGCATGGTGGAGTCATAACGCTGCAGAAGTCCGAAAGCCCAGTCGATGAATTCGGTGATCGTGCCGTTGAACGAACCATGGGTGTCGGTGGCGTCAGCATGAAAGCAGCTGGCGACAAGGTCGCGATCAAGGCGGTCGATACCTCGGCAGTAGGTCAAGACAACGTCGCTAATCGCCTGTCGGTCGGCGAGAGATGCGGGAGTAGGGGTTCCGGGTCCGGCGTGTTCAGGGCTCACCCCCGTGGAGGTTAGGTGTCTGCCATCATCATGGGTGACCTCTGGGTGTCCCGGCGGTCGTTGACCCGAGCCCCAGGGTCTGCGCAGGAGACATCCGTGACCACCTCAGTCGAACATGACATCTCTCGATGGCGAACCCTCGCATGTCGTGTGGAGGATGCGGTCGTTGCCGCGCGGGGTCGCATGTCTTGGGGCGTGTGGATGGCCATCGTCCTTGGACTCGCCACAGTGGTTTCGCGCTCTCCAGGTGTGATCTACAACGGGATGTTCGATCGAGACGAGTCCTATCTGGCCGTTACCGGTGACGTACTCCGACAGGGCGGAACGCTCTATATCGATGTGATTGATCGGAAGCCCCCGATTGTTCCGGTTTTGTATTCGATGATTCGAGAGTGGAGCGTCGACATGCGCGCCATCCGACTTGTTGTTGCATTGCTCATCTTCTTCAATGGGGTCGTTGTTGTCGAGATTGTTCGACGGCTTACAGGTTCGCGGCGCGCTGCATTGTTTGCTGGAGTTCTCTCGATTGTCGGAACAGCGCTCTTTCTTCCTCCTGATGCACAAGCTGCAAACTTTGAACTTTGGGGATTGCTTCCGGCTTCGGCGGCAATCTTGTGTGTTGTCATTGCACGCGCCACCGACCGTTCACCGCTGCTGTGGTTTGCGTTCGCTGGTGCCGCCGTCGTCGTTGCTGCCAATTGCAAACAGCCGTACATTGCGGTCGCGATCCCGGTTTTGCTTGAGGCACTCCGCCGAGTTGATGGAAAGTGGCGCGCGGTTGCCGCCACGGCGGCCGGAGCGGTAATCGGTGCGATTCCGCTTTTCGTTTTCTTTGACGGCGCAAAGATGATTCGTTGGGTGTGGTCGGATAACAGCGACTATCTCAACGGGGGCATCTCGACAGGAAGGGCCGCCGCGATCGGGATCGCTTTGACCACAGTGTTCGTGGTCTTTCACCTGGCACTTTTCTATGGCCTCTGGGCGGTTGTTCGTCGGCAGGTACGTGCTGATCTCACGATGCTTGTGTGGCTTGGCGCCTCGCTGCTGGTCATTCCAATCGGCCTGCGGTTCTTTGGTCATTACTTTCAGCAGTTGGTACCGCCGCTAGCGGTGATCACTGGCTGCGCGCTCGTTGCGGCGAGCCGACGTGTATGGCAAGTCTTGACGTTGCTCACCGTCTCATTACTTGTAGTGACGTTGACGCTCGCATTTGTACACCGACCCAAACTGACGAACTACACCGACTTGGGTCGCTATGTGCAAAGCACGACTGCTCCAGATGAGCGAATCCTCGTATGGGGAGCCCTGCCCGACGTCTACGTAGCGTCACAACGACTTCCATCGGGAGTGTTTCTGCACGGCGGTTACCTCACGGGCAATTGGGCGAGTCGTGCTCATCGCCTCCCGGAGAGCGTCATTGCGGCGGAGCCATTCCAGTCGCGTTGGGACATGTTCTTTGAAGATGTCGTGAAGCATCCACCCGTAGTGGTAATTAATGCTGCGCGGCCCGGTACCGATTGGGCGGTGTATGGACCTGAGTCATTCCCGATCGGAACTTGGCTCGACCGCTGTTACAACATTGACCGTGTCGTCGACGGGTTGGCCATCTGGCGTCGCGATGTTGCCGCGTGCCCGATGTGACCATTGAGGTTGTTACGCCGTAGCGAGCACTCCGCCATCAACAACGATCGACTGGCCAGTAATGAACGAGGCTTTGTCGCTGAGTAGGAATGCGGTCGGTTCGCCGATTTCACTCGGTTGGCCGATTCGTTTGAGCACGGAACTTTCTTCGAATCGGTTGCGCATGCCGGGCATGTCGAGAGTGATGCCCAGCATCGGAGTCTCGATGAAGCCGGGGCAGATCGCGTTTACACGGATGCCTTCGGGCCCGAGTTTGTCGGCCATGGATCGGACAGCTCCGAGCATCCCTGCCTTCGACGCGCAATAGGCGGGTATAGCGGCATTACCGATCCAGCCTTCGATCGATGCGATGCCAACTACGGCAGCCCCGTCAGCGGCGGCAAGGTCAGTGTGCATTGCTTGAACCAGCATCGGAAATGCGCGCAGGTTCACGTTTAAAACGAAGTCCCAACCGGCATCGTCGAGTTCTCCGACTGATTGGCTTCGTACAGTTCCTGCGGCATGAACAAGTCCACCAAGTGGGCCAACAGCAGATCGGCTTGCGTCGACGGCACTGGCAAGTTCAGCGGTTTTTGTGACATCGATACCGAGTCCAAACGTCGCCACATTGTGTTTGTTGGCTATCTCTTGAGCGGCAGAAAGAACGCCGTCGGTATTGAGATCCCAGACGGCAACAGCGCGCCCCTGAGCGGCGATTGCCTCCGCGCACGCTCGTCCAATTCCGGATGCACCTCCGGTGACAATGACTGCAGATGTTGGGCCCATGGTGTTCCTTCGTTGTAGTCAGCGATTGTTTGCGAGTCGGTCGAGGTCAATCAGCATCGAGTGCGTGAGGTCGATTTCGCTTTCGATTCGGCGGACCGCCCACGACGCAACAAGCGCCGGGTAGGCCCAGTCGGGTTGGCCGTCAGCCTGCTCTTGCGATTCTTTTGCGGCAGCGAGTTCTGAAAGGAGCCGGTCGTGGTGAGCTGAAATTTGTTCGCGAAGTCGGTCTGGTTCTGCGAGGTGGCCGAGCCAGATTCGGAGAAGAACCCCGTGCTTGAGAACGGGAGCTTCAGCATCGACGGTTGCTTGCCAACTTCGAAGTGCCTCAGTCCCAACCGGAGTGATCGCGTAGACGGTTTTGTCTCGAACTTCATCTCGAGTAACAGTTCGGCTGCTTACGAGGCCAAGATCTTCCAGACGACGAAGTTCGGTGTAGATCTGGCTCGTGGCAGGACTCCAATAGAAGAAGTGGAGGATGGCGTCGGACCAATTCTTGATCTCGTAGCCGGTGAGCTCGCGCCCAAAACTGAGAATTCCGAGAACCGCCCATGCGGTTGGAGGGATTTTGGGCAACGCGATATCGGTTGCTTGTAGATCAGTGTTCCCCCCGGACATGGCTCCGGTTCTAGCACGGGCACCATGTGAAGGGCTCTTGATTCAGGTTGAGGAACTCGTTGCTGGTGGCCATGGCGCGATTGTCGGCCAGGGAGAAGCGGCTTCAATTTGGGCGGAAAGTTGAAGAAGTAATTCTTCGGAGCAATGGCGACCAACGATTTGAACACCGATAGGGAGGCCGTTCGGATCGAACCCAGCAGGGATGGACGCAGCAGGTTGTCCGGTCACGTTAAATACGGCGGTAAGTTCAGCGAAACGGCCCGCGTGAGCAAAGACCGAATCGATGTCGGAGGTATTGATGACTCCGAGTTCGGGTACGAGTACGGGCAACGTCGAAGTCAGCCATAGGTCGCGGGTGTCATAGAAGCGCGCGATATCTCGGCTGACAATTTCGATTTGCTGAAGGGCCTCGACGATGCGAAGCGGGTCGATGGCGAGCATTCGATCGTGGAGGAAGCGGGTGAAGGGTTCGATGTCGTCATCGCGAAGTTCGCGCCCCAGTTCAGCGAGACGATCCTCGACCATCTTTGCGCCGGACGCGCCCATGACCATTGCGAGAGAGTTCGCAGGCATCGCAACGTCCCATTGGGGTGCAGCTTCTTCAACCTCGTGGCCGAGAGACTCGAGCAATGCCGCAGTGCGCTCAATTGATTCGACCACTGCGGGATCCATATCTTTCCCGGCCGGCGAGACGGTGCTGAAGCCGATACGAAGTTTGGGAACGTCCTGGTCAAGAGCGGCAAGAAACGAACCAGCCTTTGGTGCGGCTGGCGAAGGATAGGGATCGCCGGCAAGTGGGCCGGAAATTGCATCGAGAATCGCGGCGCTGTCGCGAACGGTGCGCGTTACGGCGTGGCCAATTCCCATTGGGTACGAAAAAGATGCAGCGGCAGGCCAGGTTGGCGTGCGGCCTCGTGTCGGCTTAAGGCCGTACAAGCCGCATTCCGACGCGGGGATTCGGATGGAACCGCCGCCGTCATTCGCGTGTCCAGCAGTCACCATGCCGCCGATGACGGCTGCGGCCGAACCACCCGATGAGCCACCGGTGGAATGGGTGAGTCGCCACGGGTTATGTGCCGGGCCGAAGAGCAACGATTCAGTGACGGGGGCCTTTCCCATCTCGGGGGTATTGGTGTTGCCGAGGATCAGAAGTCCCGCCGCCTTAAAGCGTTTGGTCAGTTCGCAGTCGTTCGTGGCGATGACATCAGCGAAAAGTCGGCTGCCTTTTGTGGCGGGCAGTCCGGCAACATCGCAGTTGAGGTCTTTGACGAGGAATGGAACGCCAGCGATGGGGGAGTTTGCAGTCACGTTCTGTGCTTCGGAACGTGCCTGTTCATAACGCTTCGCGACAACAGCGTTGAGGGCGGGGTTACGAGATTCAATGCGAGCGATCGAAGCATCGACGAGTTCGAGACTGCTCACTTCGCCTGCAGCAACAAGTGCAGCCAGACCGATGGTGTCGTTGTCGTCGAGAAGACGTTCGGTATCAGTCATGGCTACTCCAGGAAGTCGGCGTATCGAGTGAGGTAGGGCTGCACTCGCTCGGTGAGTTCGTCACGATTGAGACCCCAATCTTCTAGCGAGTAGGAGTGAGACCCGAATCGGTCTTTCTTATGTTCTGCGCTGTGGGTGCGCATTGCTTGCTCTGCTTCAGGGGTAAACGTCTCGCCGAGTTGCTCGTAAAGGGCACCGATCGTGGAAAGTGGATCAGCCACGAGGTCTGAATAGGCGAGGTCAACAAAAGCATCAGCGCGTCCTGCGGCGATTTGAGAATCCCGGAACGCGTTTTGATTGTCAAGAAGTGTCCCGATGATCTCGGGCCACGTCTCACGTATATATGCCGTCCAGTCAGCGTCAGTGAATGTGCCAGTGAGCACGCGAACAAGATTGCAGGCGGATGCGATGACGTTGACAGGATCTCGGTGAGTCAAGACAAAACGCGCATCTGGATAGACCGCTGCCAAGGCGAATGGATCAATGAGATGCACGGGTGATTTCAGTTGCCATTGGCCAGGGCATTCCGATTGCAAAACTTGAAGAACCGTCTTGTGCCATTCGTAGGCCTGCGTGTGGTCATTTGCACACACCCAGTCCATATAGGAAGGAAGATTGAATGTGGTCGACAAATGCAGGCTGGAAAAATGCTGGCCGAGTACCGTTGCGCATTCGAGCGGCATGTTTGGCGGATCATGATGGATCGCTTTGAATTCAGGATTGATCATGCTGAGCATGTCGGGAGCTTCCATGGCCGCAACAAAGCGAGGATCGGTTCGGTACGAATCGGTTGTAGGCGGTGGAACCGATTCGTTGATTTCCCAACCGAGCAAGGAACGATTTCCGGGGTCGACAGACAGCAGGTGGCTCAGCGCAGTCGTGCCTGTGCGAGGCAAGCCAATAAGAAAGATTGGGGAATCCACCTGCGTCGAAGCTAAATCAGGGTGGGTGCGGTGCCACTCGACGACGTTGAGACGATTGACGAGATTTCCTAGCGCCATACCTTCCGCCGCTGCGATCCCGATGTCGGTGAGTTGGCCTTCGGTCGATGCCGACTCGAGAAAGACCTCAAGTCCCTCGCGAAATGAGGGGTCTCCAAAGTCGGTGAGTCCGTTTGCGAGTTGGCTCGCCTGAGCTAGTAGTGCGTCGATATCAGTTGACATAAGACCCCCCGGTGTCGTGCGAACGGTAGTCGGTAGTCGCCGTTGTCAGTGCCGTGTCGCTCCCGTGTAATCGGTGATTTCTCAGTTCTGACCGAGGTTGGGAGACCAGACAACGTCTCGGGGCCGACTGGGGCCATACGCTTCTCGTTTGCCGGTGACGCGACCGTCCCGGCCTTGGTCGAATGGCAGTTGGAGATCCCGTGAGTCAGAGCGACAATTCACATTCATCCGAGGTTCCTGGAGGTTGGGGGTCGGCGCTCGAGGATCTCGCCCAGCGCCGGGCAGCGGCTCGGGCGATGGGCGGCGAAGAGCGCCTCGCGAAAAAGCACGCGAAGGGGCAACTCGATGCCCGCGGGCGTATCGACTACTTGCTTGATCCAGGGTCATTCCGTGAACTTGGCACTCTGGTTGGTGACGTGCCGAGCGATGGCATCGTTGCTGGTGCTGGCCGAATCGATGGTCGTCCTGTCATGATCGGCGCCGAGGATTTCACGGTGTTGGCCGGTTCGATTGGTCCCGGCAGTTCGTCGAAGCGTTACCGAATTGCCGAACTTGCTCTTGCCGAACGCATTCCACTCCTCATGTTGCTCGAGGGCGCAGGTCATCGCGGTGGCGGAGGCGGCGGTCGCGCACCGACCGATCTACTCATTCAAGCCAAGTGCTCTGGCAAAGTTCCGGTGTTGAGCGCGGTGATGGGTCCTTCTGCTGGTCATGGCGCGCTCATCGTTCCGATGTCGGACTTCAGCGTCATGACTGCAGATGCTGCGGTCTTTACCGCCGGCCCTCCCGTCGTGCGCGAATCGCTCGGCGAAGACGTAACCAAGGAAGATCTCGGAGGCCCGTCGGTTGCAGTGCCGAGTGGGCTCATCCATAACGTCGCCCCAAACGATGAAACTGCACTCGATATGTTGCGTGTCTATCTGTCATTCTTTCCATCGAGTGCGTGGAGTTTTGCGCCGCATCTCCCGGCCGAACAGAGCGATGACCAAGGATTCCGAACGACTGACGAACTCCTTTCGATCATCCCGAGCGACTCTCGTCGGGCCTATGACATGCGCGCCGTACTGGACGTCGTGGTCGACGATGGGTCGTGGTTCGAGGTGCAGCCTGGATTTGGTCCATCGATGATTTGTGGACTCGCTCGGCTGGGTGGCGAATCAGTTGCTGTCATTGCGAACCAGCCGACAGTGATGGCTGGTTCCATCGACGCAGATGCTGCCGACAAGGCCGCGCATTTCATCATGGTCGCTGATTCGTTCCATCTTCCGTTGGTCTTCCTCGCTGATAACCCAGGGATGTTGCCGGGAAGCGAATCGGAACGCGCTGGCGTGCTTCGTTCTGGTGCTCGGATGTTTGCGGCGCAAACGCAAGCATCGAGTCCGAAACTTCACCTCACGCTGCGCAAGGCGTATGGCTTTGGTTCGATGGTCATGACACTGGTTGGGTTCGATAATCAATCGGCGACGTTTGCCTACCCGGGGGCAACCCTTGGCGCCATGGGGGCAAGCGCGATGAGTCGGGCCACGAATGCTGACGAGGACGAGGCAGCAATGCTTCGTGATGCTGAACTTCAGGCTTCCTATCGGTCAGGGGCAACGCTGGGGTTTGATGAGTTGATTGACCCGCGTGAAACCCGAGATGTTTTGCTTGATGCACTTCAGCGCGCGCTGTTCCGTCGCCAGGTTGCAGCGGAGCCAGTCTCTCGGACGGCGATAACGCCATGAACCAGAAATAGAACAAAAAACGTTCGTATGCGTCACGAACGTGTCAGTAATCGCTAGTCTGTTTACGTCGCGAGAGACCGTCTCGCGCGGTTCGACGTGTCACCCTTGGCACACAGGAGGCAAAATGTTTGCAGCGACTTGGGGTCTGGGTGAAGCGGTTTTGGCCATGCTTTACTTCACCTGTTTCTTCATCTGGATCTGGCTGGCGATCAGTGTCTTCATCGACATCTTCCGCAGCCCTGACATGGGTGGCGTCCATAAGGCCATTTGGGTCGTGGCGATCTTTATCGTTCCGTTGCTCGGTGTGCTTGCGTACCTCATCGTTCGTGGCGGCAAGATGAACCAGCACGCGATCGAGGCCGCAAAGGCTCAGGACGCAGCAATGCAGAACTACATCCGCAATGCAGCAGGCACCACCCCGGCCGACGAACTCCATCGTCTCGCCGATCTCAAGGATCGTGGTGTCATTGATCAGGCCGAATTCGACAAGCTCAAGGGCAAGGTCGTTAGCTGATCCCGTTGCAGCGCTAGAGCGCTGTGAGCGAGTTGTACCCGGTGCCCCGCTTCGGCGGGGTACCGGCGCGTTCGGGACCATTCCATCAAGGAGAGGGTCGTAGGATCTGCCGGTGCCTCATCCCAAGCTTCTGACGCAGGGCCGTATCGGTCCGATCAACACTCGGAATCGCATCGTGCTGCCGGCGATGGATCAAAACAGTTGTAACGACGGCGCCATCACCGATCTCAATATCGCTCACTACGAATCAAGAGCTCGTGGCGGAGTCGGGCTTCTCATTCTCGAAACCTCGGCAGTGGCGTGGCCGATCGGCGCCACCTCGTTGCATCAGCCAGCACTCTCCGACGATCGATTCATTCCAGGCCTGACCAGACTTGCCGATTCGGTGCATCGGCATGGCTCGAAAATGGTTGTGCAGATTTGCCACCACGGAAAGACTGCTGGCGTCGACGCGATGCAGGATCGTGAACAGCTTGTTCCTTCGGTGCCGCTTCCTGATGATGAATCAGATATGAGCGCCATCACCATGGATGAGCTCATGAAGATGGCGGGCCTCACGGGTGGCAAGCGGGGCAAGCAACGAGCCGCTACCACTGATGACATTGTCTGGGTGATCGACCAGTTCGCCGATGCATCTGAGCGGGTCAAGAAGGCGGGCTTGGATGGCATTGAAATCCATGCCGCGCACGGTTATCTGATTTCGACATTTCTTTCGCCCCACTACAACGTTCGCGACGATGAGTACGGCGGTTCGGTCGAAAATCGAGCGCGGTTGCTTGTCGAAATCATCACGGCAATTCGTAAGCGATGCGGGTCTGACTTCGGGATCATCGTCCGGCTCGATGGACGCGAATATGTCGATGGTGGCATCACGCCAGAGCTCTGCGCTGAGTATGCGGTTATTGCGGAATCTGCAGGTGCCGACGCGATTCACGTTTCGGCGTCAGGTCCCAACTCAATGGGTATCGGATTTACGAATGGTCCACTTCCGTGGCAGCCCGATCAGTACGTGGGCCTTGCAGCGGTTGTAAAGATGGCTGTGTCGATTCCAGTGATTGCTGTAGGTCGCATCCTCCCCGATGCCGCCGAGATGCATCTGAAAAACGGCGACTGCGATTTCGTTTCGATGGGCCGACAACTTCTCGCCGACCCTGAACTGCCGGCAAAGTTGCTCTCAGGTACTCCCGAGCGAGTCCGCACCTGCATCAATTGCTTTGTGTGTGTGGCGCAGAACTTTTGGGACGGTGCTCCGATCTGCGCAATTAACGCCGAACTCGGTCATTACGAGGAAGGTCCACTGGTTCTGGCCGAGGTCCGTCGTCGCGTGGTAGTCGTTGGCGGCGGTCCAGCTGGCATGGAGGCAGCGCGGGTTGCTGCGATTCGCGGTCACTCGGTGACATTGCTCGAAAAATCTCCGCATCTCGGTGGCACGGCGCGTTTCTCTTCTCTTACAACCCCAATGAACGCGCAATTCGTTCGTTATCTCACGACGGAGATCTCTCAACTCGATGTCGACATCCGCACCTCAACTCCCGTGACGGCAATACTGTTGCGAGAGTTGAACGCTGATGTGGTCATTGTTGCCACAGGTGCGCGACGCGAGCGTCCGGATGTGCCGGGCTCAACGTTGCCGCATGTTTTCTCGGGTGACGATCTGCGTGCGCTGCTGACCGGAGACGATCCGGCCGCTGCGGCTCGGCTTCCTCTTCACCGCCGGCTCATCGTTTCGATCGGTCGCTCACTTGGATTGATGTCGAGTATGGATCGGGTGAGGTCCTTGTCGAAGCGGTGGATGCCGATCGGCAAACGCGTTGTCGTTGTTGGTGGCGGGCTCGTGGGCGTTGAACTCGCCGAATATCTTGCCGAACGCGGCCGCAGTGTCACTGTCCTTGAAGCCGGCGAGAAGCTTGGTCTCGAAATGGCCCACCCCCGTCGGGCTCGTGCCGTACACGAGGCACGCAACCATGGCGTCGCGTTCGTCACCGGTGCAGAACTCGTATCGATCACGCAGAGCGATGTTTCCTATCGCATCGGCGAAAACACTCACACAGTGCGGGCCGATGCCGTTGTGATCGCTAGCGGTGTACACACTGACCACTCGATTGCCGAACAACTCATCGCAGATGGATTCGAAGTGCAAGTGGTTGGTGACGCTGTTTCGGTTAACTACATCGAAGGCGCTGTTCGTACTGGCTACCTTGCCGGCCGCTCACTCTGAGCAAAAACGCAACTCAGGTCTGGGTGGAGCCCAGACCTGAGTGAGTAGTGCGTCGTTGATTCGTGGCTGGACAGGTTTAGAGGCGCCCGATCACTGCAGCACATGAACTGACTTCAACGCCACCGTTTTCATCGACATCGATAGCGGTGATGACTCCGTCTTCGATGATCGCGGCGTAACGCTTTGATCGAACGCCAAGTCCGAAGCCGGTGCCATCCATGACGAGGCCCATGGCTTGAGTGAAGTCGCCATTGCCGTCGGCAAGCATGGTGATTGAGTCGCCAACCTGCTGGTCGTCGCCCCAGGCTCCCATGACGAACGCGTCATTGACAGAGAGACAAGCGATGCGGTCGACGCCCTTGCCGGTGAGTTCGCCGGCTTGCTGGACGAACCCAGGAAGGTGAACCTTTGAACAGCCAGGCGTGAATGCTCCGGGCACAGCGAATAGAACAACTTTTCCTGATCCGAGGACATCGGCGGTGTTGACCTTTTCAGGTCCGGCTGCGCCCATGACGAAGAGATCGACGGAAGGGATGGGGTCTCCAACGTTGAGTGTCATGGCGACACGATAGGCGTTCATGACCATTTTGCGCCCGCTCAGAGCTCGGTAGTACCGCCTGATGGAGAGTCGGCCTGGGCCTGAACTCAAGCGAAGAGCACGGAACTGGCGTCGACCGCGGCAAGGGCAGCCACATAGAGAAGAACGATTGTCTGGGCGAGACATAACAGCCCGACGAGTTGGGTAGATTCCGAGACTTTCCTGTCCTCAGGGCCCCAGAGGGAACGAACGGCGACGGTGCCGAGGAAGGCGGCCGAGGCAATCGTGATGATGACGAGCCAGCCCACAGGTGCATGGATGAGCCAAGCGATGAATGCACCGGCACTCAGTACCCCGGGGACGATTGCAGACCAACGGCCAGCAGCGGAGGTGCAACCCAATACCCGGCGAAAAAACTCGAAGAGTCCCGCCCCGCCGACGGCAAACACAACGATTTGAAGAATTGCGTCGGTTGCCGACTGCGTCGCGAACTGATTGAAAGCGAGGATATCTGCAAGAACGAGAAGTAGAAGTGAAAACGTGAGAAGCACTGACTGGATGCCTGATCGCAATGACCGCTGGGAAGGGGCGAGTTTTGTTGTCATGATCGCCTAAGGATGTCGCGCCATGAGCGGCGTGGAGCGAGTTCGTGCTCGCGCGCTGCGTGAATTCGTTCGGCTCGAAGTGTGCTGACGTCGTTGTCATCGAGCGGTGTCATCGCTGCTGGTCCGACAATCCATTCGAGTAGTGCATCAGCGAGCCGAGGGTTGCGTGCAAGCGCGGGTCCGTGCAGGTATGTGCCTACAACGGTGCCAGTCACTACGCCCTCAGAGCCATCGCCATTGCCCTCGCCAACTTCGACAGACGCGAGCGATACGGCGTTGGACCCTGGAACGGTCCGACCCGCATGGTTTTCGAACCCGGTAAGTGGGCCGAGTTCAATGAGGCCGTGGGTAGTTGTGAGCCGGGCATTGGTAGCGAGGAGTTCACCAACGGCGCGAGGGCGATTAACTCTGACTGTTTCGCAGTCAAGTAAACCAACCCCGCCACGGCTCGTGCCTGTTGCATCGGGAAATCGATGACCAAGGATCTGCATGCCCGCGCAAATGGCGAGGACGACTGCTCCCTTGTCGACAGCCCGATGAAGTCCTTGACTGCGTTCAAGTTCTCGGGCGGCCTGCACCTGCGGGCCGTCTTCGCCGCCGCCAACGAGGTAGAGGTCGGCGGAATCGGGAATGGGTGCTCCGGCATCGATGCTGATGTGCTCTACCGCAATCCCTCGCCACTCGAGGCGACGGGAAAGAACGAGTGCGTTGCCCCCGTCGCCGTAGGTGCCGAGGAGGTCTGGATAGAGGGAAACGATCCGAACCGCAGAGTCAGCTCGATTGGAGTTAGGAGTACTTGTCACAGTACGCCGCCAACTTTTTCGAGATGATCTTGGAATGCTGTGTAATTCGACGCGACATCGACGGGAACGGTTGGGTCGAAGTCAGGCGATTTGCGAACCAGGTTGAGGGCATCTTCGAGACTGTCGGCCACACAATGAGTGATGTTTCCATAGCGGAAACGCACGGCGAGGTCGTGGCGTCGTTCGCCTATGGCGATTACAAGTCGATTGCCGACGCGTTCGTAGTCAACATCCCAAAGCCAAGAAGGATCGTGGCCATCGGCGATTCGGGCGTTAATGGCGATAACCAGAGGCGTTGAAGGTCCCTCGAGAAGTTCGAGTGCTTCATGCCAGCCTGCCGGATTTTTGGCCAAGAGGAGGCGAATATTCACGTCACCGAATTCAGTAACGCGATAGCGCCCTGCAACTTCGGCGACGTCATCAAGTGCGTCGAATGCCGCGTCGAGGTCGGTGCCCATTGCTGTGGATGCTGCAAGCGCAAAAGCAGCGTTCACGCGATTCACCCGGCCGGGGAGCGCCAATGGCGAATGAAAGTTGCGGCCATTAATGGAAATAGTTTCATCTTCGACAACGACATCAACCGGGGGACGCTTGAGATCACACGATGTGCAGGCCCACTCGGTGCCGACGAAGTCGATTCGGCCGGAACACGCAGGACATCCCGCTGCATCGGCGGTCCATTCCTGGCCCGTTGCGATCCAGGTGACGTTTGGTGCAGCGAGTGCGGCCCATGTCACGAGGGGATCATCGGCATTCGCAATGACGGTGCATGGTGGGGTGGCAGCAAGCGCAGTGCGCCATTGTTCGGCAAGTTTGCGAACTTCTTGAGTCCGATCGAGTTGATCACGACTCAGATTTAGTAGCACCACGGTGCTGGCATTTGTGGCGCGAAGGACTGAATCGACCCAACGTTCGTCCACTTCGAGAACAGCAGTATCCGTCGCGTTCGAAGTGGCGAGAGCCGCAACGATTCCAGGAGTCATGTTGGCGCCAAGCCAATTAGAGACCACGGGTTGGCGAGAACCCAGTGCAACTGAGAGAAGTTTCGTTGTCGTGGTTTTTCCGTTGGTCGCGCTGATGACTGCGACATCGCGCGATCGAGTGAGTTCGGCAAGAAGATTTGGATCAATGAGCAGCGACACCCGGCCGCCAATGACCGATCCAGTTCCGAAATGCACTACACGAGAGGCCCAGGCAACGGTGCGTCCGACGAGAACTGCGAGTCGTGCTCGGGGTCGGATCTTGACCGTTTGGCCAGATGCGGGAGCGGGGGCAGGAGCGGCGGTCACGACAACGAGATGCTAGTTCCGCCGTCGATGAAGGCTTTGGTGCCAAGAGGGCTCTGAATTAACGAGGCGGACCGTTCGAGACGAAGACAGAAACGACCGGACCGTCGAGGAGCAATTTGAAGTACCGCTTGAAATCGGCGCTCGGGGATTTTGCTGCGAGTTCGACTTGTACCCATTTTTGGAGGAGCTCCTCTTGGGCGCGAAGTTGGTCGAGAGTCGACATTCCCGGTTGAGAATCGAAGGCAGCGTATTTGGTGACGAGCGCATTGAATTCGGTGCGCTGATCTGGTGTCAGCGGGTCGTAGCTGAAGATTTCTCGAAGGTTGGGATCGGCTTGTGCCTCGAGCCGCGCTGAATCGGTGAGGAAGAGCAGTTCTGATGCGGCCTGTGAACGTTCGATCGTTCGCTTGTCTCCGTAGATGTACGCCCAACTCGGGCTACGACGTACGTCGATTCCGGCTTCTTCGGCTTGAGCCAGGACATCGAGCCCTGCCGATCCGTCCAAGCCGTAGCCATCTACAAGAAAGATGGGCTCAGGCAATCCTTTGAGTGCCTTGAGGGTTGGAGGCGTTAACGCTGCGATCGCCCGAGTCCAACTGTCGGAGAGTCGAAGTGGTGTGAGGTTGACACCGCGAATGAGCATCGCCACCAGCACAAAAATTGTTGCGACAACGACAAGGTTGGTTGCATGGCGGCGTCCGAACGCGGTGAGTGCAATCTGTCGCAACGCGACGGCAGCAATTGCGAGCCATGTGAACGCTGCGATAGCCCACATCCAGCGCAGGAGGTATGGCGACGGTGCGCCCACAATGCGCGAAGCCGCAATCGCGCCAACAACAATAAGTGAACCAGCAATGCCGCACAGCACGAGTTCGTTTCGCCAGCGCTTTCGCCACGCCCACCAAGTCGAAATACCTAATGCGATCAGCGCCCAAGGAATAGCCCAACCGGACGTGTCGATCGCGGAGTTGATGAGTGACGGTTCTGCGCCACGAACCCAGTTGCCTGGAATGGAGAGAAACCGGAACATGATTTGAACTCCGGTTGCAAGCCCAGTTGTTTCGAGCGGCGGATTGCGCAGGAATCCATAGATGAGTCGGAGATTGCCCGGCGACTGTGTGAACTGTTCAATGATCGGGGGAATCCAACACACGAAGGCGACAACAGCAGCGATGAGTGCTGTTTGACGGTCGCGAGAACGGTTGGTTCCGCGTACTGATCGGATGATGAGTGCGAGTACGCCAATGCCAACGAGTAGCGCAACGGGCAGTGCGCTACCGACATGGCATTGCACAGCAAATGAGGCGAGCAGAACGAGCGCTATTGCGGCGACTCGATCGCCGAAGACGCAGCGCCAACTAGCAACTGCTGTCGCAAACACGGCGAGGATGACGAATTCCGGATTCCATGGATCGGCAAGGCCAGCGGGGTTCATCCCGAAGCAAAGCAGCGCGAGAAAGAAGCCGACGAGTACGAAGGTTCGCCTGCCCGTTCGCGCTGCGATCCAAAGCGTTGAAGCGATGACCCCAAGATTGACGAGCAGTGCACCGATGAGAAGCCCGATTGGTGAGGAGCCACTTAATCGATAGGGGAGAGCGAGGACATAGAAAAGCAACGGGCCTGGATGGTTCCACTGATACCTGGAGTACACGCCGATGATGGGCGTCTCCGACCCGCCGACATCGGCGACACGCAGTTGGAGCGTTCGGTAGTCACCAATCGGCAACCACTCAGATGTCAAGAGTCGATACAGCAGCCATCCAAGGATGATGGTGATCAATGCGGCAACGATGATGACGAGACGGCGATCGATCGGTGGTTGTTGGTCGTCTTCGGAGGCGCTCAGCGAGGATGAATTCGCGGTCTCTATGGCTGATGCCGTCACGCGATCGATACTACGGCTGAGGTCCTATGGATTGGGGGCGACATCTCAGAGGAGTTGATTTTCTTGAATGTGAACGAGAAGAACACGGCATGGTGCTTCGATCAGGCCGTAGACCTCGACGAATCCGTCCTCGCCAGATTGGTTCCTGCCGTGAGTTTTTCGCATGGAGATGGGTGACGCGTTGAGTGAGGTGTGTTGACAGGTACGGTGTTCTCTCACGACTCAAGTGGGGAGTAATCGTGAGCGATTTCGCAGGCCGCACTGGCGGGGCGGTGGTAACAGGTGGAAGTGGCGGCATTGGCGCTGCGATCGTGCGCATGTTGGCCGAGCGCGGCAGCGACGTGCTCTTCACCTACCGGTCGAACCGTGATGCTGCTGATGCGATTATCTCCGAACTCTCCGATCTCAAGGTTCGAATCGTGGCGATACCCGCTGATTTGGTCGACGAGTCCATCGCCGCATCAGTTGTGTCTGCTGCAGTCTCAGAGTTCGGAGGAATCCACACACTTGTTCATGCTGCCGGACCGCACGTCACCCAAATACACCTGAGTCGTGTTGAACCTTCGGCGTACCGGGCGCAAATTGAAGGTGAAGCGGTTGCATTCTTCAATATTGTTCAACCTGCTCTTGAGCATCTTCGAAAAGTCGGCGGCAGCATCGTGGCGGTAACGACGGCCGCAACGCGTCGCTATCCGGTTCGCGACGGATTGTCTTCAGGTACAAAAGGCGCAGTCGAAGCGGTAGTGCGTGCTCTTGCCGCAGAAGAGGGTCGCTTTGGGGTTCGAGCGAACTGCGTCGGGCCCGGCATGCTTACCGATGGAATGGCCGCGCGGCTAATGGCTTCGGGTGATCTTGATGACGCTGCTCTCGAAGTCACGATGCGCAACATTCCGCTTCGCAAGTTCGGTGACGCGGTCGATATCGCCGAAGCTGTGTGCTTTCTCGCTTCAGATCGAGCCGACTTTATTACTGGTCAGATGCTCGATATCGATGGCGGTTACGGCGTCTAATCAAATAGACGCAAACAAGTTGGTTCTGCTTAGGCGGCGTCGGCCTCGAATGCGCCTTCAATGGCCCAAGTGAGAGTCCGAATGAGCGCGCGTGCAGCGGGTTGGACGATGAGGGGATCGAGCGCCGGAACAATCGGAAGCTTCAGTTCCTCGCGCATCCATGCCGGGAGCAAGCCAACTGCTGCTGGAGCGATCACGCCATAGGCGGGGCGGGCCGCAAGGGGGAGAGGAGCAAGCATGAGCCAACGGGCCGCGTCCCGGGCTTGCTGGCCGGCTTGCAACTCGGGACGAATTGCGTGCATCCATTCGTCGAGTTCGGCAACCGAATGTGCGGCGTACTCGCCGCCGAGGCTGTCATTGATGACGGCCATTTCGTCGACGTAGCGGTCGGCTTCAAATGAGCTCAACTTCTTTGCCCCGTAGCGCTGGTAGGTGCGCAAGAAGGAATCGACTTCGGCATGGTGTACCCAAGAAAGCAGGTGAGGGTCATTTGCCGAGTACTCGCGGCCATCGGGGGCGGTGCCGACAACGCGTTGATGGACACGAGTGACGAGTGCGAACGCAGCTTCGGCTTGTTCGGTCGTTCCGAAGGTGGTGGCGGCAACGAACTGACTGGTGTTGGCGAGGCGATCGAGTGGATGGCGTTTGTAGTCAGAGTGGTCGGCAACGCCAGCCATTGCGAGCGGGTGCATCGTCTGCAGGAGCAATGCCCGAACGCCAGCAATGAGCATTGATCCGTCGGAATGGACTCGCCAGGTGACGCTGTCGGGGCCAAACAGGCCAGGATCACCCTCAAGGGGCTTGGTGAGATCGCGGACAGGAGGGTTGTCTCCAGCAATGAGGGTGCGCAGTTCGCGTCCTAAGCGCAGGCGAACACCGCCGAGCGCGGAACCGAGTGCTTCGGCGACAGTTGTCAGCCCGGGGGACAGCATCGGTTCGGTCGTCATCCCTTGAGGATAGGGGCGGACGTCGCGAAACCGCCGGTCGGGGGAGTTCGCCTGATGGTGATTGACGGGGGGCCACCTGTGTGGTGGGGTGGGGGGACAACTTGACCCACCGCAGTAGGGGAAGCCGGTCCGATTCCGGCGCTGACCCGCAACCGTAGGTGGCCTCCGGAGAGATTCTTCGGGCGGCCACGAGCCGGACTGCCTACTCGGGGGGAATTGCTCCATCATGAAACCGTCGTCGGATTACGGGAGGTGGGGCTCGGTTCGGTCGGCGGCCTTGGTCCGTGGTCCGGTCGGGTCTCGCACCCTTTCCGGCACCAACACACCCGGCACCAACAACCAACGAGTGGCCCCGCACCGTGAACCATCAGCTTCCATCGATCGCAACCAAGCGCTTGCATCAGAAGCGCGCGCTTCGGGCGCTGGCCGTTGTGCTTTTGGGTGTCGTCGTTTCTGCAAGCGTGCTGGTTGGTCTTACTGATACTGCAAGCGCTTCAAGTTGTTCTGGTCCGATAAGCGAGGGCGAAATTCGGGTTGTGCTTGTTGTTGACTCGTCTGAACTTGGAGGAAGTTCCTCTGCGACGTGTCTTGTCGTGCCCGCTGGTACCAATGGCGTTCAGCTTTTGGCGCGACGAGGGACTGAACTCGGAACTGGGTCGCCTCGGTACGGATCGAGTGGTTTGTTATGTGCAATCGATGGCTTGCCCGCCGATAAAAAGGTGTGCGGCGAACAAAATTCAGACGGGTTTAGCTACTGGGCGTATTTTTTCGATGATGGCGGCAAATGGGCCTACGGAAGCAACAACCCATTTTCGAAGCGGCTCACTGACGGAGCCATCGAGGGGTGGAGATTTGTCGTAGGCGGATGTGGTTGCGGTCTAGACCCGTCGCCACGCATAGGACCATCTCGTTCATTGTTCCCGGCGCTTGCTCCAGCACTTCCACCGGCACCTCCCCCCGAACTTCCCCCGCTTCCCGAACCCCCGTCTGTTTCCGTACCGATTCCGCAGAGTTCTGGCGATGCAAACCTTGAGCAGGGAGTTGGAGCAGCAGAGACAGGGTCATTGACGGTTACAACGACTGCCGAGGCTGTCGTTGTCGGTGAGGTCGCACTCGCATCATCGAACTCAACGGGCTCCAATGCCGGACGATGGGTCGGAATCGCAGCAGTGTTTATTCTCATCGGGTTTATGGCGGGCGGAGCGTGGGTTCAGACGCGCAGGTCACGATGACGGGGCCACGACTTCTCCATCCAGGTGCGTGGTGGCTGTGGGCGGTTGCGTTGTCGGCGTGTGCGTTGCGCACAACGAATCCAGTTCTCCTCTGTCTCATCATTGCTGTCTCTGGTTGGGTGGTTGTTTCTCGGCGCGCTGACGTCCCATGGTCCCGATCATTTGCAAGCTTTTTGCGACTCGGAATGATCGTGATTGCTGTGCGCATCGTTTTTCAGATCTTTTTTGGTGTTCGTATTCCGGGAACCACACTGTTCACAATCCCGGAGGTAACGCTTCCAGATTGGGCTGCGGGAGTCAGTCTCGGTGGCCCCGTCACTCTTGAATCTTTGATGGCCGCGTTCTACCAAGGCCTTCGGCTCGCGGCGGTGCTGGCGTGCTTTGGTGCAGCAACATCGTTGTGCAGTCCGTATCGGATGCTTCGCGCGCTTCCGACGGTCCTCTACGAAGCCGGCGTTGCTGTCACAATCGCATTCACATTTGCCCCGCAAGCGATTGTGGCATCGCGTCAGGTTCGCGAAGCCCGTCGACTCCGTGGTCGATCTGATCGGGGAGTCCGTGCTTGGAGCGCGTCGGCGATGCCTGTACTTGAAGGTGCACTTGATCGTGCCGTTGCGCTTGCCGCGTCGATGGATAGCCGCGGGTACGGAAGACGTGGTTCGAGTTCGGTCACAGTTCGTCGTCGTTCCGTCGGGCTGGTGTTGCTGGGACTCCTAGCAATTGCCGTTGGCTCCTATGGGCTTCTCGATCCGAGCGCACCTGCACTGTTTCGTATCCCAGCACTCGGTCTAGGTGCAGCGGCGCTCATCGGTGCGCTCGTCGCCGGCGGTAAATCGACCACGAGAACTCGGTATCGCCCAGACCCATGGATCGGGCCTGAGTGGATGGTTTCGCTTGCTGGGGTTGTTGCGTTTGGATCGTTCGTTCTTGTTGGACGAATGAGCGATGCTCTGAGCCCCTCGACGAATCCGCTCGAGGTTCCTGTGGTTCCATTCGTCGCCGTGATTGGGCTTCTCGTCGCAGCGCTTCCCGCGTGGTTTGCTCCGCATCCGCCGACCCTCGCCTCAGCATCTTCACCGATGGTGGTGGCGGCATGATCCGGTTTGAGCACGTCACGATTACCTATCCCGAAGCAACTACTCCCACGTTGGTCGATGTTTCGTTCGAAGTTCCCGAAGGCGAACTTTGCCTAGTTGTTGGAGTGACCGGCTCCGGCAAGTCGACGTTGCTTCGTGCAGTCAATGGATTAGTGCCACGGTTTTCGGGCGGAATCCTTGCCGGCTCGGTTGTCATCGATGGTCGAACAACTTCGGACGTTGCTCCGCGTGATCTTGCCGATGTCGTTGGTGTCGTGGGTCAAGATCCGGCTGCCGGTTTCGTGACCGACTTCGTTGAAGATGAATTGGCCTACGCAATGGAGAACCTCGGTGTTGCACCGGATGTGATGCGCCGACGGGTTGAAGACATTCTCGATTTGCTTGGTTTGCACGAACTTCGCCATCGTCCGCTTGCCTCGCTTTCTGGTGGTCAGCAGCAACGGGTTGCTATTGGTTCGGTGCTCACCGCGGGGCCGCGAGTTCTCGTACTTGATGAGCCAACCTCAGCGCTTGATCCAGCTGCAGCGGAGGAAGTTCTTGCCGCCCTGACGCGGTTAGTCCATGACCTCGGCATCACAGTGTTGATCGCGGAGCATCGACTCGAACGCGTTGTTCAGTACGCAGATCGCATCGTCATGGTGCCTGGTGACGGACGCCCGATTGTCGTCGGAACTCCGGCTGAAGTGTTTGGCGGATCAGTCGTGGCCCCTCCCGTAGTTGAACTTGGACGTCTTGCCGGTTGGTCTCCACTTCCGCTTTCGGTTCGAGATGCACGGCGAGTCGCTGGCCCACTTCGCGATCAACTCGCATCAATCGATACGGAGGTCTTCAGTAGGAAGGCCCGATCGCTTGGTGACGTCGTCGCGACAACCGACGGCTTACAGGCCTCCTATGGTCCCATCACCGCGCTTCGAGGAGTTGATCTCGAGTTTCGAGCAGGTGAAGTGGTTGCGCTCATGGGTCGCAACGGTGCGGGCAAGTCAACGCTGCTCAATCATCTTGTGGGATTACGAGAGCCCGTCTCAGGGGTCGTGCAGGTCATGGGTTCGGTGCCTCACCGTCTCTCGGCCCGCGACGTCGTTCGGGTGGCTGGATTAGTTCCGCAAGACAGCGGTGTATTGCTTTACCACGACACGGTTGCGGCGGAATGCAACGCATCGGACCGAGATGCGGGTTTGCTGCACGGAACCACTCGGATTGTGCTTGATCGCGTTGTCCCCGGAGTTGACGCGTCGACCCATCCCCGTGATTTATCGGAAGGGCAACGTCTCGGTCTCGCGCTCTCAATCGTGTTGGCCTCGGAGCCACCACTGCTGTTGCTCGATGAACCCACTCGTGGACTCGATTACGGAGCCAAACAACGGTTAGTTGAAGTTCTTGCGCAACTGGCCGCCGACGGGCATGCAGTAGTCATTGCAACCCACGATGTTGAGGTAGTTGCGGCTGTTGCGGATCGGTGCATTGTTCTCGCCGAAGGCGAAGTCGTCGCTGATGGCCCTGCTCGCGATGTCGTCGTGCATTCGCCAGTGTTTGCACCGCAGGTGGCGAAGGTTCTCGCTCCACTTGCGCTTTTGACAGTGAACGAGGTTCAGCTGGCGCTTGCTGCCGCAAGCGATAGTTCCTACTCATGACTGTCGCATCACCATCTCGGGTTGATGCAGTCCGTCTCGGACTCACCTCCTGGGTGTTATTGATCGCGGCATTTGCGCTTGGGATCGTTGCGTTTGGTTGGCCGTTGTTTGCCTCTGCGAGTTCTTCACTTGATTCTTCGCATAGCAGCGATGCGCCTTGGATCTTTGTCATCCTCATTCCGCTATTGATTGGGGTCATCCTTGCGGAATTAGCCGATGGTTCTCTTGACGCGAAATCGGTAGCCCTGCTCGGAGTCCTCGCTGCGAGCGGAGCAGTGCTTCGATTGCCGAGCGGCGGTGTCGCTGGATTTGAACCGGTCTTTTTTTTGTTGATTCCAGCAGGACGTGTTTTCGGTCGCGGATTTGGTTTTGTGCTTGGGGCTCTCACGCTCTTTGTGAGCGCCTTGATCACTGGTGGGGTCGGCCCTTGGTTGCCTTTTCAAATGTTTGGCGCGGCATGGATTGGTTTCTTTGCCGGATGCCTTCCTCCTGCACGTGGAAAAATCGAAATCGCGATGTTGGCCACGTACGCCGCGCTTTCTGCATTGGCGTATGGGCTCGTCATGAATCTTTGGTTCTGGCCATTCGTGAGCGCCGGTGACACCACTGTTTCGTATGTGGCAGGAGATTCGCTCGTTGAAAATCTGCGCCGATTCTGGGGATTCCACATCACGACATCATTTGGATTCGATATTCCTCGCGCTGTCTTCTCCGCGATCTTCATCGTCGTTGCTGGTCGTCCTGTTCTGGGAGCGCTTCGCCGTGTTGCGCGACGAGCGGCGTTCGAAGCCCCTGTTGTCTTTGTCGACTCACCGGTGAGTGCCACGAGTAACTGAGATATCTGTGCCACCGTTTGCTATGGCTCCCGTCGTCTTCGTAACCCGTCCACTGCCCGCTCCCGGAATCGACCTGCTTGTCGAATCGGGCTTCGAAGTTCGGGCGAACGATGAGGATCGTCCGCTCCAACGGGCAGAATTGATTGCTGGAATCGAACAAGCCGATGCTCTTCTGTGCATGTTGAGTGACCGGATCGACGTCGAGGTGCTTGAAGCGGCTCCCTTGTTGCGTGTGATCTCAAATTACGCAGTCGGATTCGACAACATTGATGTTGCTGCGGCCCGTCAGCGCGGCGTCGAAGTCACAACGACTCCGGGCGTCCTCACTGATGCGACCGCTGATCTTGCGTGGGCACTGCTGCTCGCTGCCGCCCGAAATCTTGGGGCCGGAGAACGTCTGGTTCGAGCGGGGGAGTGGACA
>SXGQ01505980.1_pt1 | contig 68724 bp, 54 predicted proteins | sample 3178371 | NCBI WGS metagenome assembly SXGQ01 (sample SAMN11356859, study PRJNA531348) | freshwater metagenome | isolation source: freshwater sample F1-20 | place: China: Fuxian Lake, Yuxi | collected 2017-12-25
ACCGAAGGCCAAGGAGATTTGAGCTCCCTGGTCCCGCAGGGTCAGGAGGGCATGAAGGGGGTCGGAAGAACCGGGAGGGCTCTTCGGGTTCTTGAGAGTGGCGACTTCCTCTCGGAGGGCGGCAACTTCCTCTCGGAGGGACTTGACCAGGCTCAAGATTTCCTGACCGTTGGCCGCGAACTCCAAGACGAAATCCTCAAGATCTCGCCGAATCCGGGAGAAGTCTTCCCCGGCCTTGGGGCTGGCCTCAAGGACTTCCCCGCTGCCGGAACCCCCTTCGCAGTCCGCGGGGGGCGAAACCCCGATGACCTCGTCGAAGAGGTGATCCATGTAGTCGTCGTTCACCTGGGCCGGGACTTCCAGGTTCGGGACTTCCAGGTTCGGGACTTCCAGGTTCGGGACTTCCTGGCCCATGAGGATCTGGTTCCGAACCACCCAAACCGCAGCGGTCACGTAGGACTTCATGCTGGAAGAGCCGCAGAAGTTGGCGTATGCGTACTGCAACTCCGCGACCGTGGGCTGCTCCCCCGTATCCTGCAAGCACCACTGGAGGAACAAGAAGAAGTGAAGGGGCCGCTTCCCAAGATGAGTGGTGATCGCCCAAACCTGACGGGCAGCCCAGGAATCGATCGAAGAGAAGTAAGGGTGCTGACCCCGAGACAGACGGCCCTTGCGAAAGGTACTCCGAATCTCGGTGACGATCTCGGGGCTCATGCTCTGGTAGAGGCCCAGGGTCTCACGGAAAGCTTTCTCCAAGCGGACCCAAGGAACGGCCCGCAGTTCCCAAGGCAATTGGCCGTTCTTCGGGAAGTCCGGGAACGCGGGAGCGAAATCGCGGGGCAAAGTGCCGGTGAAGTTCAACATGCTTTGACTTTCCTCTGCAGGGTTTGTGGGGTTAGGGCTTTTCGCCCGATTTGAAAGGTGCGCAAACTTGCGCAGTTGGTTCCGGATTCCCGAAAGTCCGTTCTCTACGATCAAAGGCTTCTTGGTGGCCCGGTTCCAGTAGTAAGCCGTGTCAGACCCGCCGTGAGAGCAAGACTGAGTGCGTAGAACCAAGAGGTCCACCGAAGGTGGAACTTCTGTGGGCGAAGAACCCAGGTTCAAAACCGAGTAACCTTCTTTCTGTAAAGCGGCGACGTGGTTCTTGCTATGCGCAGGTTTTGAGATGATCCCTATGAGCACCGTGCCCTCCCTTGCAAAGAAGTCTTACGGTGCAAGGAATTTTTCGCGCCCCCTTGGGTGCGGGGCGCGGCTACCTTGAGAACGGCTTGCCGTTAGTCTCTATGCTCGGCTTTCAACCCCAGCTTCTTGGCAAGGGCTTGAAACTCTTTGTTGTGCGGCTCGCCGCCCCTGGAAGCTACAGCTACGTGAATGCACTCGTGAAGCACTACTTGCTCCAGGTACTCTCGAGACTTGCAAGCGTTGGGGGCGAGAGAGATGACAGTATAAGGTCTTCTATCCGTAGGGGGCTCGGTCAAACCTACAAAGTTTGGCTTGAGACGAACTTCAGAAAAAGCCCCCCAAACCGGCCCCGGGTCTTCTACTTGCCCAAACATGCCTTTCTTGGCTTCCAGGACCTTGGGCAAAGTCCTGTCGATCATGGGCTGCAAGATCTTCTGCGAAGCTTTGGCTCGAACTCGAAGGTTCTTCAGGGCTTTGCCCCACGGAAAGCCTTGCTCGATCATGCCCTCTGCGACTTGGATGGCCCAAGTGAAAGTGCGCTCCCAGGGGTTCGGGGAAACTTTGACCGCAAGATGCGTGGACTTGCTGGTCTTGGGGAAAACCGAAGTGGTTAGGACCCAGAAGTTCCCGCTGCGTACAGCTCGGCAATCAACTACTGTGGTCTTGCCGAAAACGTTCTCCGGGAACTCGAAGTCCCACCCCCAAGGGTGAGTGTTGACTCGAGCTCCGTCTATGCTTGAAGACAACTCAAAGCAAAGGGACTCTAAGCCGTCAAGTCGCTCTCCCCAGTAAGTTCTTTGCTCCCGCCAGTGAGAAAGTCCTTCCCTAAGAGCTTTCGAGTAAGGCGTCGGAGGCTGTATGTCCTCCAGGACTTTGCGGTCCAAAAAGAAGTCTTTCAGAGACCCCCGGTAGATCTTGCCCTGAATCTTCACGGCCAGGCCGACTACTTGACCCAGGCGCAAGAGAACGGAGGCTACTTCGGCTTTGTCCCCGCGCTTCTCAAGAAGCTCTCCCCCCGCAACAGGGGAAACTTTCACCAACTCCCCGACCAACGAATGCGCCGACGTAAAGTCGTTGTCGAGATCCCCCTCAAGAGGAAGGTCCCGATCCCCGATAGATAGGGAAGTGGAAATCTTTCGCATAAGGGCTCCTTAGCCCTGCCCCAGTAGATAAGGCCTCTACCGCTTTCCGGGAGTGGCTTTGGAGGGCTTGGGTGCGGAGAAAGCAGGGCTGCGAACCCTCAAAGAAGATCCCCTCCGGCCTTTGTCGCTCTGGTTTACAAGCACCCCATCTATCTGGACATACTTGCAAGTTGGGCACTTGGCCGAGTCTACCTCCCGTAGTCCGCAAACTTTCTGCCACACTCGAATTCTTTGCATGGCGGGGTCTGTTACATGCTCCTGGGCGTCTTCAGGAGACCCGTAAGCCACAACTTCGATCGGGGGCCACTCAAACCCCATAGAACAAGACAAAGTCTTGCCCTCGTAATCCAAACTCCCCATCTGATATTTCGCGTACTTCATTCAGATTCCCTCATAGTTGGCTACGACCCGGAACTCTTCCCAAGCCACTTTCACGGCCCCTCCAAGAAGGTCATTGCCATGCTCATCCCGGATACAAACATCATCTGTACCCCGGCCTTGGCACTTGTGAACAACTTTGGCGACTTTCTCCGCCAGGGCGGGGGAAAGCCGGGAGGACAAGATTCGGAACACGTGCGTCTTGCCTTCCATTTCGGGGGGCTTCTTTGCGGGTGAAGGTTGAACTCTTTCCTGCGGAGTAGTTACCGTCGGGGCTTGAGGGACCGGGGCTTGAGGGACCGGGGCTTGAGGGACCGGGGCTTGAGGGACCGAGTCTTGAGGGGCCGGGGATTGAGGCGGGGAAGTTACTTCCGGGGCGGTATGAATCTTTGCCTCGGGTACTTGGCCTTCTACTGGGGTTCCCCCCAAAGACAGGTACTTCTGGTAATGCACCGGAAACACAGAGGCCAACTCAGGGGTCCATTCAGACTCCCGGTTGTAAGTCAACTCCGTAAGGTTCTTCCGCACCGTCCAGTCGCGCCCAAACTCGGTATCTACTTTCAGTAGGACTTCCCAGTTGAGGTTCTTCACGGTCTCTACGCACATAATGTGTTCGATGACCGGAACGGCTTCGCCCATGATGTCATCCGCGATCTCAAACACAAGCTCGTCGTGGATGGTGATCGTCATCAAGACTTTGTCAAGCCAGCCCCGCTTCTTGAACTCCCGGTAAAGCAGGCCCATCGCGAACTTCATGATGTCCGCTGAAGTTCCCTGAACCGGCCCGTTCACGGCGTTCCTTTTGGCCTTAGACCTGAACTGAGCAAACTCGTGATCGATATCCGGGACCGGGTACTTTCTACCATAAGCCGTGAGAACGTACTTGTGTTTTTTGGCGAAGTCCTCTTGAAGCTTCCACCACTTCAACAACCCCTTGTAAGTCTTGTCGAACAAGTTCTTGATGCGCCAGCCCTCTTCTTCATCGCATCCCGTACTTCTACTAACAGCGTTGCCGGAACCTCCGTAGCAAAGCAAGAAGTTGACGATTTTCGCCGTTTGGCGCATCAACTTGAAGCCTTTGGGGTCTCCCTTTGGGTCGGCATTCGGGAAAATGCCCAGGGCGGTGGATGAGTGCAAGTCCCCGATCTTGTCGGAGTTACACTCCGGACAGAAAGCCGGGGGCAAAGCTCCCCGCTCGAAAGTGTGGTCGCAAGAAGAGCAGCGGAAGAACTCTACTTTCCACTTGGGCTCCCCCGAAAGGTTGGTTACGATGCGCAGCTCGACTCCTGAGAAGTCGATCGCGAAGATCGTCCAACCCGGGCGGGCCGCAACTACTTCCCTTTGACGGTACACGCACTCCGGGGGAGGGTCTTTCGGGTCATAGTAGTACGCCTTGGTGGACTGTACGTTCCAATTTACTTGCCCGAAGAAATCCCCTTCCCGGGGGGTAGGGGTAGAGAATCTTCCGGTGTCAACTTTCAACCCGTTGAAGTTGGCCCATACCCGCCCATCCGGACTTCTTTCGGGGGCTGTGTCGTAATACAGGTTGAACAGTACGTTGGAAAGGGACTTCACGACCTCCCGGAACTTGCGGACGGATTTCATCCAGGGGTACTGCTCCCCGGCTTCTTCGACGATCCGTTCAAGCTCGTCTTTGGAAGTCTTGATTTGACCGGACTTCTCCGTAGCCGTGAGCCCCTTTACCCCGAGTTCTCTGAGGAGAAGACCAAACTCAGAGGGGATGGTGATATCGTAGCTCGGGGAGAAATCTACGGTTTCCCTAACTTTGGGGTCTGTCAAACTTGGTACAGACCTTTGAATCGGGGGGCGGGGGTCTTTTGAAGACCCCCGCATAACTTCTTCCCGAACCTCCATGTAGTTGGGCTCGAGAATATCCGGATCGAACTCCCTGCTCATAAGGGAGAACCAAGGGGGGCGCACGTCCCTTTCCAGGGCTTCCCCGACTTCATGGTAGACCCTCTGTAGGCAGTCCCACCATTCTTTCTGCCCAAGCTGAATTAGCTTTACGACCTTGGGGCGGTCGATGTAAATCCTACATTGCTCCATCCAAATGGTGCCGGTTAGGCAAATCTTCTCGAGGGTGTAAACCGTCCTCTGAGAGTTCCCGAAAGGGTCTTTGTCCAGGACTCCGGGGGCCAACTTGTAGTACAGCTCAAGGGTATTCAAAGCGTCTGCGGCAGCGTACCAAACCACGGGCTCCCAATTCGGGTCCAGGGTGGAGAAATCCAAATCGGGCTTCTTTTTGCCTTTCTCCTGCATAAAGAGCTCTTCCAGCTCGATCATCTCCCGGGAAAGTTCTTCTTTGGCAAGGTGCTTTAGCCCCTTTCTTTTGTCCCGGGGGTCCCGAAGATAAGCCAGGATCAGGGTGTCATCCCAAATCTTCGGGTCATCCCAGTCCCCGGTTTCTCCCGCAGGGTCATGCTTTAGGAACTTCTGGTCAAATTTGGCGTTGTGAAAAACCCCTACAGCTCCGGAAGAAGAAATCTTCCGGAGCATCTCCATTACCAGCCTCGGCGGGACGTTGCCGTCAGAAGCAGATTCCCGATGCCGGATTGGGATGTAATAGCTCTTCTTGAGGTTTGGCGCGATGCAAACCCCGACAATTTTGTCGTTGGTTTCCAACTTTCCTGAAGCGTTTGGGAAAGCCCTCTGGTCCAGGCCTGTGGTCTCAAGATCAATCCCGTACCTGCCCGAAGCGATACATTCTTCGGCGATCTTGTCGAGGTCTTCCCGCTTGCCAAGAAGAAGCTCTACGGAATCCATCCAAGGTTTCTTGTGAACTGTCGGGCGATTGAGATCTTCCAACTGAGAGAAGAAGTCCATCTATTCCTCTAAGTCAGGGTTCACAGCTTTCTTAGCCGACAACAGTATCTTGTGTGCGGCTTGCTTTACTTCGCCCTCGGGCACCCCAGACTCCCGGAACCAGATTACCCTGTCGTGAGCTTCCCATAACCCCGCACACTTGTCCGGGGTGAGTGCCCTCTCCCGCGTAAGCCCGGATAGAAACTTGCTTAGCCTTTGTAAAACATCGTCTAAAGTTTCTTTGGGGTTTAGGGCTTGCTCTACGATTTGAGAGGGGGTTGCGGGTTTGTCTTCTTCCGGCTCCCAAGGAAGGGGCTCTAAACCATAACGGTTCTCCAGAGACCTGAGGGCTTTCCAAAAGTCAAGACCTTCTTTTTCTCTGACGAGGGCTATTACATCCCGAGACCTACCACAAGCAAAACAGAAAAACTGCCCCCCGCCAGGATACACTCGGGCAGAGGGTTTGTTGTCCCTCCCGTCCCCGTGAAGGTCGCAACAAAATTGCTGCTCATATTCTTCTGCTCGGGGGTCTACTTGATACCCGTAGTCGTAAAGAACCCGAACGATCGGGATTTCTTTCCGGACCCTATCTGCAGATTTTTGTAGACGGCTCACTTGGTAACGCTTACCCAAAGATTGAAGAGTTCCTGCCACCGCATTGCGTAAAAAAGGAACCTTGCTTTGTCGTAGTAAGGGCTTTCGTTCGAGAACTTGATCTCGACCCCACCCCAAACCAAGGATACTTCTTCCTGGGAGACGTAATGCTCAGGAATCATGAACACCCCCTACTTGCGTAAGATTACCTTTGGGGACTTTTCTACGGGACCTTCGCCCCTCATGTAAGGAAGTACCCACTTGGCCACAAGGTGATAAGTCCGGGGGCCTTTGGTATGGTGGGCCGTCTTGGTTTGAAGGACTTTCTCATCCCCCGGATCTACGACCCAGTACCTGTGAATGTGCCCAAGAACAATATGTCCCCGAACTTTCTTCTCCTCGGAGGAGAGAGTTTTGTCGGGCTTGGTTGGGGTTTTCCGCTTTAGTGTAGAAAGCTTCCACACGGTATGCCGCAAACAAGACCGACCTTTTTGTAGGTTTCGCTCACGCTCCCGACGGGCCGTGCGGGAATCCCCAAACAGAGATTCTGGTAGTGGGGGGTCTTGTACCTGGGACAGCTCTTTCGTATTTTGAAGCAAGTACAAAAGATTCGTCACCACACGGGTAAGCTCGGCCAGCCCATGGTGTTTGTCGTTTGGGAGGTACAAGGGCTTGTTTGGGACCAGTGAAAAGTAGATGACCAAGTCGTCTCTTAGATAAGAAGCCTGTCTTTTGTTTGGGGGCCTAAGATCTTCCCCTACCCCTAAGACCGTGATGCTTGGGACGATGTCGTAGAGATTAATGCTCTCCCTGGTGACCTGAGTTACTGGGCCGCTAAGGGCTTCCCCAGATTTAGGCACCAAGACTTCATTCCGGGTTAGGAAAATACCTTCTATCTTGTGGTAGATACCCGGAACTTCTCCCCCCAACTCAAATACCGGAGGCAAAGAAATGTACATGCCGTCGATCGGGATTTCTGGGAGTAGGTCAAACTGCTCCATGGGGGGCTCTGTGTTCGCGAGAGACCAAGCCAAGTCTTCTTCTAAAACGAAAACCGGCTTGTGAGAGTTTACCCACTGGTAAAGGCTCCATTGAACAAACAACTCTGTTTTATCGGAGTCTAAGTTCCACTTGCCGGCAAGCCTCTCCATGCGGGTAGCCAAGTCGTGGATGTCTCTAAGTTTCTCCTGACCTCGAAGCTGCTCTTGGAACTGCCCGATCGGGCCTGCCAAGCAAGTTTCGGGGTAAGTAGCGGCACGGCGCGGAAGCATCTTCGCGGGCATAAGAAATCCTCAACAAGAGTTACCTTGTTGAGGATTTGAGAACTTTTAGTACGGTCAGTAAGCCCAACCGTCGTAATCGATCCAGGGCTTCGGCTTACCCGGGCCCATCCCCCGAGTGACCAGCTTTGCCCCAAGGTCCTCAAGGCAGAGAAAGACCTTCTTGAGGTTTGTCCCGTTAGCGACAGCAACCTTCTCGTCGATCGAAGTCCGCATATGCCCGAGAGCATCCCCGATGTCCTCAAGAATAGCGCCTACCACGACACCCTTACTGAGCTTCGGCTGATACTTGATCGACCGGACGTCTTTGGGGGTCACCGTCGTTCCGAAAGCCTCTGCCAAAGCTCTCAATTCCTTCTTCCAAGGAGAAGCTGCGATTGCAGCATTCTCGCGGACTTCCCGGAACTTGTACAGAACCTTGTCCACATTAGTACGGAACTCCCTCAAGCTTACACCCGTCAGTACTGGACGGAGTTCGCCGCTCATATCGTCGAGGAAGAGGTAAGCATCGTCCCCGTACTTTGCGTCGAGGAGAGACGCGAATACTTTCACGTCCGCGATTCGGGCCGCAGCCTCAAGATCCGGAGTCAAGAGGGAAGAAGTCTTGGTCAAGCCCGCCAAGATGGCCTTCCGCTCAGCAGAGCCTGCGGGGAGGGAAGAAGCCAACCGGATGAGGCTGGAACGGTCAGATGCGGTTAGGTTGCGGGACATGAGGGGAAAGCTCCTTAGTGAGAACGCAACCCTGTTCGGGATATAAACTCTCTACCGGGGCTTCAGGCCGGAACTCCGGGGGCCTTCCACCGACCGGTGAGGATCTCACCCTCGGTGCCGTCCCACATCCCTCCGATGATAACAGCCGTTCCCCCGATGCGGGCACGGCCCATCACCTGGGCGGTGCCGTACACTTTGGCGTTGTTGAACACCTTGGCCTGATCGGAAACCTTGGCGTCTCCGTAAATGTGGGCTTCGTCGAATACCAGGGCCTGGCCGGACACAATGGCGTCTCCGGACACAATGGCCTCGCCGAACACATGGGCGTCTCCGAACACCCGGGCGTTATTCAATACGTGCTTGCCCGGGACGTTGTATTTCGGGGCAGCCTGCTTGGTTTGGGCTTTCCTCTTAAGAGGACCCTTCAGTCGCTCGATCCGACCCTTCAGTCGCTCGATCTCCTGGTCCCGCAAGTACAAGAGGGCGTTTAATCGGTCGATTTCAATCAAGAGGTTAGAGTTATCCGGTACTGGGAAAGGTATCGAATCCGGTAATGGGAGGGGCATCGAATCTGGAATGGTGTAGGAAGGCCAATAGACTACATGATTCGTGCAGCCGAAATTATTTCCGTCGACCCCACAATTCGGGCAGACCATTTGGATAACCCCTTTAGAAGACCTTACGGTTTCAGCGAACAGGTTCAAATCCCGAGATCGATATCGTCCCCGGCTTTCTTTGCTGGGAAGGTAGGTTGCTTATCCGAAAGTAACGGCTGGTAGAAGTGTTGCAGCACCTCTACCAGCCTAACACCCTAACTCCTAAGAGACAGGAGCCGAGATGCTACAAGATATTACCCGTGTCCCTACTGTGGGCGGAATCTACCTGATCCGTCTCTCAGATAAGCACTACTACGGAGGGAGGTCAAGGAATATCCAAGGTAGGGCATCTACCCATTTAGCCAAACTGCAAGAAGGAACCCACGGGAACCTCCATATGCAGAGAGTCTTCGATAACTACGGGATCTTCCAAGTAGAAGTCCTGAAAGAAGTCTCCTCTGTGGAGGAACAAATCTCTACCGAACAGGAATGGCTCGACGAGAACTTTGGAAAGCCGGGGTGCTTAAACATCTCTCTTTCCGCTACTGGGGGAGGGCATTCTGAAGAGACCCGCAGAAAGATGTCTCAGACCCGGAGGGGGATGACACACTCCCCGGTAAGCATTGCTAAAATGTCAGACCTCAAACGGAGATGGCACCAACAAAACCCTTGCCCCGTAGCTGGCAAAGTCTGGATCCGCCTGAACTCTAAACGGAAGATGATCCCCCCCGAGGAAGTTCCTGACCTCGTAGCGCAAGGTTGGGCTCTGGGCCAAGGGGGTCCGGGCTTTACAGGTACGCATTCCGAAGAGACTCGGAAGAAGCTGAGAGATTCTTCCAATAAGGGTTGGGCCTGGATGACCCGAGGAGCCGAAAGAAAAGTCGTTCCCCCTGAGAAAGTTTCCGAGTATGCGGCGGAAGGTTGGACTCACGGTATGGATCTTGAGGACTTCGTATACATGACCCGCTCCGATGGGAAAGTGAAAAGATGCAAGCCCTCCGAGGTAAACCTGAAACTACAACAAGGCTGGGCGTTAGGGAAACCTTCTTGGGGAACCCAAACCCCTGAGGCCAAGGAGAAAATCTCCAAAAGGCATAAAGGGACTAAATGGGTCCGGAACCCGGAAACGGGAGAAAGAAAAAGAGCTTCCCCGGAAGAATCCGAGAAGCTCTTGGGACAAGGCTGGATTTCCGGGAAGGGACCCAAGCTATAAGCCGAGGTCGATATCGTCCCCGGCTTTCTTTGCCGCTCCCGGCGTGACGTCGGAAGTAGTGAAAATGCGCCTACAAGGCCAGAGAACTCCAGAGTAGAAATCCGGGAACGGCGCGTTGTCTCGAGATTTGAGACATTGGAACTTCACCAAGTTCCCGGACCGGAGTTCTTCGTCGACCCAAGAGGCCGTAACAATGTCAGAGGATCTCTCTGCTTCGTTCGCGTAACTCAAGTGATGGAGCGAATATTTTCCGCCATTGTTGCTTGCCGCTTTGTAACCTTCACGAGAAATCTGGAACAGAGCGATAACCGCAATGCCCATACCCCGGTTGAAACTCATAGCGAGTTTCTTTGCATCCCGCAGAACCTCGTTTAGTCTCTCCGTAGTAGAGGAATGCTTGCCCCGGGACTGCATCAAACCTGCGTGGTCGATGGTTAGCATTCGGATGCTGGGGTCCTTCGAATAAAGCAACTCAGCTTTGCTCTTGAGGTCGACGATCGTAAAGTCGGTCTTGTCCGGGTCGGCTACTTCGATGTGTAGACGCCCGTACTTGTTCTCAGGGTCGTTGAAATCCGGGACGACTACCTCGACGAGGAACCTTTTCTCGTTGGGCGAGAGTTCTCCGTCACGGATCTTCTCGTACTCGAGACATTTCTTGATGCCAAATTTTCTACGCTCGTCCTCAAACTTGGGGTGCGAAGAATGTATGGCGTACAGGATCCTTCGAACTTGCTCGTAAGGCATCTCCAAGGAGAACAAGATACTGGAATGCCGGTAGAACACACTCTGGTTGTAATGCCAGTTCACAGCAAAGGTAGACTTGAGGCCCCCCGTAAACGCAGCGTGCGTCCAGAGCTCTTTTCTCTTCGCGCCTCTTAGGGCAACGTCCATTTGCTGAATGCCTGTTAGCTGACCCAAACCCGCAAGAGGGTCTTGCTCCACCCTCTCGTACTCTTTCAAGAAGGAGTCCCCATCCGAAGTAACATCCCCCGTTAGCCGGACCCCGGCAAAGGGGGTAACCACATCATGAGCCCGGTCTACCACATATCGGAGCGCATGAATCGGCCCCCGAAGATGGACTTCGTTCCTACCCTCCCGTACCGTGATACCTGAAGTTGCAATGTTTCCGGCTTCTCTCAGGATCTCCGTGGTTAGCCTAAGACGCCTATCTTCTACCCGAGATTCAAGAAGCTTGAGGTAATCCCCCTGAGTCCTTGGCCTCTCCCCCGAAAGAGAATCCAGGCGGTCCACGACCGACATCTGGGAAACGGCTTCGAAGTGCCCCCGGATAGTAGAAGCGTCCGGGACATGGTGGTACTGGACTACGAAGTCCTGAATCCATTTCCAGATGGCATCGTCTTCGGGAACATCGAAAGGGAGATCTGCTTCCCGAAGGGCCTGAGCGTTTCTTAGGAAGAGTTCCTTATCGTCGGATTGGGAAACCCGGAAAGTAGACCTTAGAAGGGTTTTCATTAGATGCTCCGGAGGGACTTGCGGTTTGCCCGACCTTGGGGGGCTTCTGCGGAAGTGGGGGTTACCGCTACCGGGTCCGGAGGTGTTTCGGGGGGCGTTTCTGGGGGCGTTACGTCAGGGGCGAGGAGTTCCGCTGGAAGGGGATTCCTCCTCAGCGTTAGTCTGCGAGGCTCTTTCGTCTCCCGGGGCAAGGTTGGTCTTTGGGGTTGGCCCTTCAAGGGAGATTCTAACCTTTGGACCCTTTCCCACTTGAGGAGGATCCTACCGAGGGAGTCAGACCAGAAAAGGTGGCCGGGTCCCAGAGGGTTATGCGGCTCGTCCCAAATCCAAGTGGGCTTGCCTTCGTGCATACGGAGTTGAAGGGCTTCCGCCAGAACTTCGTTGGCCGCCGCGTTGCGCGCGACTTTGACACCCATTCGTACCACCAGAAGATCCGGGGGGACGACCATATCGGGAAGAGTCATGTACCGGGTAGACACGGTGTAAGCATCCGCATCGAAAATCTCTTGCCCGCTCACTGCAACGGTAGCAAGCCAAGCAGTGACCATTTCGGCGTCGGAGTTTACTCGAAAAGCCCAAGTAATCGGCTTACGGATGGCGACATGCCGAAGGTGGGCGAGGAACTCTTCCCCTGCGGTCACCCAAAGATTCTTGTTCTCCTTATCCATGAGGGGGGAAGAAGGGATTACCGGGGCTGAGGATAACCCCACCAAGCCCTTTTCGGCGTTTGCAATAATGTCCAAGCGTAGGACGCATTCGCAACGCCGAAAATGGGGCGGGTGGGGCGGCTCGTATTTTTCAGGCACGGCTCCTGTGCCACCGCACACTTTGCAGTTGGGATTTGGCGCGCTCATAAAGAAACCCTCAGAAGGAGGTTACCCTTCTGAGGGTTTGGTTAGCCCTTCTGAGAAGATCCCGGCTTAGTTTCCGATACCGAGATCTTCGATGGCTTCGTACGTGGTGCCGGTAGCGTCAGTCACAAACACCATGTAGTTTCCATAATTCCCGACGAGGGTCGCCGGGTTCACGCCCCACTTCTTGAGGTTATTGACCTCACTCGGGGTAAGCACGGGTTTCTCGCGCCCGCTGTTGGTCCTTGCAAAGATCTTATCCAGAAGGGCCGAGAGCTGGCGCAGGCCCCTTTCGTTCGTGACCTTGAGCCTATCGGTTCCGAAACTCCCCGAGTTAGGAACCCCCTTTACTTCCTGGTAAGGCTCCTGCGCCTTTACCGATGCGGTCTTCAAGTGCTTCCTACCTTCGTTAGTAAGTAAAACCATTCCGTCTCCACGGTCGTAATGCACCAGGCCCTTCTTCTCAAGAGCAACAATCTTGGAAACGGAAAGCCCGATAGTTTTCGGGTCCATGCCCTGTTCGGCTTCGACTTTCTTCAGAGCCTCAAGATCGGCGGGTTTTACCGCAGCGGTTTGGGACAAGCCCGCCAAGATGGCTTTCCTCTCAGAAGAACTCCTGAAAAAGAGAAAATCATCTTTTTCCCAACGACCATCATAATAAGTCCAGGACTGGCCAAGAGAGTCTTTTCCTGTAACGCTCGCGTTGTCATACTTCTTGTCCAGAGGAAGCCCCCACTTCTTGTTTATTGCAAGAGCTCTTCGATAGAGAGGATCCAACAAGATTTCTTCTTTTTCGTAACCGAGCTCTCTAATTTGCTCTTCGATTTCTTCGATCCTTTCGTTAAAGTTAGATTCTCTAAACTCAAACATAACTTGGAGAGCCTCATGAAGTTCTTTGGCCTGGCTCACATTAATAGTGCCTTTAAAAAGTTCGTCGGGTTCTATCCCCCTGCCACCTAAATGCCCCCGAATATCAACTTTCAGCGGGCCTTTCGGACCAACCCCAGAAGCGGTTTGATGGGTACTGGCTTTCTTTAGAGCCTCGAGGTCGGCGGGCTTTACCGCAGCGGTTTTGGCCAAACCCGCAAGGATGGCTTTCCGCTCAGCAGAGCCTACCGGGAGGGTGGAAGCCAACCGGATCAGAGAAGAGCGATCAGAAGCAAACATTGTGGTTTGTGCGTAGGGCTTGCCCGCTAACTCCACAAGATAGGCTTCAACATCATAAGGCTTGCGAGCCTGAAAATGCTTCGCCGCAAGATCTCGAGCTTCCAGCTGAGTGTCTGCTAAAACCTCTACTTTCTTTCTCTTGTAGGTGCAGAGGTATTTGTTTTTCCCGGAACCGAGCGTAGATGAAGCCAACCGGATCAGGCTGGCCCGGTCAGAAGAAGTCAGTGTACGGGACATGAGGGGAACACTCCTTTGCGAGAACGCAACCCTGTTCGGGATATAAACTGTCTACCGGGGCTTCTTGAGGGGGAGATGGCGGGCGTCGTTGACCATCGCCGTGAACAAGTCCTTGGTGTCAGAACCCGCGTCATAAATGACGTCCTTGCCCTTTTCACCTTTCACGCGCTCGCCGAGGACTTGCTCGATGAGGCCCATCTTTTTCTTTACCACACCCTGCACGCGCTCGTCGATCGTATTGCGGGCGACCATATGAATGGCGTACACGCTTTCATGGTCTGAACCGATACGGATCATCCGCCCCAAGATCTGCAGGTAATCCCCCGCACTCCAAGGAGTATCGTAGAAAATCAGGGCTTTGGCCGCTTGAAGGTTGATGGCGTCCCCGCCCGCCATGGTAATGAAGATCACTCGGGTCGGGTTCTTAGGGTCCTGGAAAGCATCCATGGCCGCTTTGCGGCCCCGTTCGTCTTCCCCCCCAGTTACCCGAACGCACTTGACCCCGACTTTCTCAAGGGCTGCTTTTGCTACGTCGACCATCTTAGCGAAGCGCGTGAAGACGATGACCTTGTCTTCTTCGAAGTCCCCGCCCTCAGTTACCAGGTCGATCAGGGCATCAAGTTTCTCAGAGGAATACTCCGGGAAGTCCAACAGTGCCGGGTGGTTGACGATTTCTTGGCAGTAGATCAGCGAAGTAAGCTGAGTCGTCTCTTGGAAATCCCGGAGGTCCCCGTCACCATGCTCCAGAAGCCCCGAAAGAGCTTCTTGATACTTTGCGGCCTGCCAGTCTGTTAGACCTACTTGGATGTCCCGCGTGGTAAGCACCGGGAGTTCTTTGGCGACTGCGTGCTTCGGGCGCCCCAAGTAGAAAGGGTCGATCTTTTCCCGGAAAGCTTCAATCTCGGATTGCCTGTACCCTACGATGGTAGCAACTTGCCGACCCCGGCCCACTGATTGCATCTGTACGATGCAGTAGTTCATCATGAAAGCTGAGGCCGTCATCTTGAACAAGTCCGGAACAACTACCTTGTAGATGCCGTAGCCTTCCATAAGGTTGTTCTTGATGAGCGTAGCGGTCAAACCCCAACATCTTTCGGCCTGCAGGGAAAGATGCCTGCATACCTTGTGGGTGCGGGTTTCCGGAGACTTGAATACGGTAGCCTCGTCGCAGATCAGGATGTAATCTTTCCATCCCTGAAGTCGTGTAAAGTCGTTGCAAGCCGAAACATAACCCTGGATAAGCACCGTGGGTCCTGTACTCTTCTCCCAAGAAACTTGGGCTTCTTCCCGCTGCTTAGGTCCCCCCACCGCGAGAAACACATTCACGCCCGCGGTGAACCTCTCGAACTCGGAAAACCACTGCGGGACAGAGCTCTTTTTCGTGAGGACCACGACTTTCTGGTCTGGGATCTTGGACCAAACCATGCAAAGAGAAGCGATCGTCTCGACGGTTTTACCAAGGCCCGTGTCATCCCCGACGATAAACCGATTCATCGCCAAGAGGTGGATGACCATCTGTTTCTGGTAAGGGCGTAGATCCAGCGGGATTTCCGTCCCGTCCCTCTTGAAGACCGTCTTCTTTAGGTTGGGCGGGTGCGGGAGTGTAATGTCCTGCTTGTTTCGAACTTGCTTTAGCTTCTCGTAGATGACATCACTCAAGTTGAGAATCCTCCAGGCTAAGGACTTACCTATTTTGGATCGCTTCCCCCGGCTTCCAACATAATGTAGTCGTTCATCACCCCGTACACCTTGTATGTGGTGGGGGAAATCTTCAGGGTCTCGGCTTTCCAAGCCCGGTCCATATCCCCATAGAAAATCTCACGGGACTCTTGCATGCCGCAAGATTCACCATAGACTTTCTCGCAAGCCCGCATAATCTTAGGGGCCATTTGCTTGGAGGTTTTGGAAAGTGCGTCCCACATAGGTAGGGCGATCTTTTTCTCGAACAGGGCAATGTACCTCTTTAGGGCTTGGAGACTTTCTTCGGGGCTGGCCTGAGGGATATTGTGCCCCTTGGGGTTTGCCCGGTAAGACATGATCTCGGAAAGAGAAAGATCTTTCCCGGGAGTATACTCGGAAACAGCCCTGGCCAATCGAAGCAACCGCTTGTCTTTCGGGGTTAGCCCCTTGGGCCAATTTTTCTCCTGGGTGAAGATCAAGAAAGAAAGCCTTTCAGGGGTCATCAAAGGATCCCCGAAACCCAAAAAGCCGGTCTCGACGGCCTTTTCGATCAACCTTTCCCAGGGAGAAGATAAGTTCTCCCATGAAGACTCAAGCCTTTTGGCTCCCAGCTGCACAATCTCGAAAATCTCATCCCCCCAAACCACGTCCGTAAAGTTTTGCTTCTTGGCCCATTCGTGGTTCAGGACTTCCGAGTAAGGCTGAGGCACGACTATCCCCCGAACTCAAAGATTGCTCTACCAGGCCCACCGACGTAAACCGCAAACCCGGAAGCTGTTTTGGAGAGCTTTACCCCTCCGGAAGAGAAACCTTGTACCGGGGTTCCTGAGATAGTAAAGAAACCGTTCGTGTTGGGGATGTTAGGCTTGGGGGGCTGGAGCCTTTCAATCTTTGGTAGTACCTCCACCAAAAGAACACCCCCAAACCCCAGGGCCCGCAAACACCCCAAAGTTCTTTCCCCTATTTCTCCGTCTACAGGGCCGCAATGAACCCCAAGACGGTGCAGGTGCGCTTGAATCTTTCTTTCCAGGGTTCTTTCCCCCTCCCAAGTGCCCGCCAGAACTTGCGCCGCCGCGCACAAACTGGGCCAGGCAAGCTCCCCCTGACCTTCTGAATGAAAGTAGTCCACGATAGGGGCCAAGTCCCCTAAAAAGTGAAACACTTCTTGGGTAAGTCCGGGAACCGGGTATCTGGACCAAGGGTGAAAGCCCAAAGGTATAGCCAGACCCCACAACAAAGCCAACTCTTGGGCTTTGTCCGGCAAACCCAAAGACAAGTAGACTTCTCGCCCCGAAGGGCGCAAAGAAATCTGCGGGGGCAAACCTGTAGGGCCTGGGTTCTGAGTAGTCTCCCCCCAAGAAACGCCCTCCCGAGAAACCCCGGAATACCTGACCTTCAGGCCTGGGATGTTTAGTCCCGCTGCCGCTGCTTCTAACTTGCGCAAAGCTTCGGCGACTTCAGGGATCACTACCGAGTTTCGATAAGCCACAAGCATAAGAGGCCCCCTGGCAGATAAAGTACCGCCAAGGAGGCCCCAGATTCCGGCTTAGCAGGGTCCAGGAGGTTCTGGGTCTTTGCCCGGGAAAGGAGCCAAATCCCCTTCGATATTGGGGTCTACTTGAGCCCGGTTGTGCTCGGTCATTAGGGGAAGCCCCTCAAGCCGGAAACGGTCCGCAGCCACAAAACCTTCCCCGTACCCGGTCGGAGAAATCTGACCCCTTAGATCATAACCCCTACCGGATTCGGGGCCTTGACCAGGAATACCCGCAGTTACGATTACCATCTGGAGTTCATCTCCGTGGCTTCTAACATCGTTGCCTGCGAAAGCTTCCTCGTAGAAGTTACGGACCAAGTAAGCCCGCCCCGCCAGAACAAAGCCCTTCAAGACCGGCTCGGCGCCTTCGGGCAAACCTCCGACCGAGAAATCTACCGGGCCGCCTTGATGACCGGGCTTCAACACGTAAAGGCTTCCCACGCCCCGGTACAACCGGAACTTTCTGGTTCCCGTAGGGTCCAGAACAGTCCAAGGAGCATATCTCAGGATTCCCCCGTCAGCCATGCCGATAAAGCCTGCGCTCTGAATCCTGCCAGATTCGCTAACCCCCCGGAGAGGAGATTCTTCAGAAGTGGACAGAACCCCACCCCCGAACAAGACCCTCAAAGAAGAAGCCCCGTCTCTAAGGGGATCTTCTCCCAGAAAGTCGGAATCCTGAAGTAGAATCCCCAGGGGAAGTCTTTCGGTCATGCCGGTTAGTTGAATGGGGGTTGAGAAATCCCCGTAACCGCCATTCATGGGGGGGCATACCGGAGTGCTCAAGTAAGCCTGGGTAAGCACCCGACCAAACTTGGGTTTGCCCAGGAGCGCAAACCCTGTAACCCCTGCGGCAGGGGGGTCGGGAAGTAGAGTTACTTGAGTCTTGGATCCTTCGGGACCGGGAAAGTAACTCTCCAAGAGAACTTCATTGCCCCCGGACCAAGTTGCGACTACCCCGAGTCGAGCCCTGACCGAGGCCGACGAGTTTACATAAGCGGCAAAGTCTTCTGCCGCCGCCGAAGCGGAAACTCCAGAGAAGTCCACCCCGGAAACTGCCTGCACCGTTACGGAACCCCGGCGAATCTCAATGATCTGACCCGAAGAAGCCGTGGTGTCTTGCAGGAAACGAACTCGGAGTTCCGCTCTTGGAGCTTCGCTCGAATAAGGTTCCGTGAAAGTCCTGGGCTCGGGCTGCCAAGGGGCTTGAGAACTGGTTTCGGGGATTCTTTCCGGAGCCCCCCCGGAATCCTGAAGGTGCCCCGAATCCGTAAGGGTCCCAGGCCAAACCGGCCCTCCCATTTTGCCAGTTCCCAGGGTAGTCCAGAAGTCGATGCTTGCAAGAACTTCCAAAGACCTTGCGTTGGGGATTTCCGGAACTTGGCTGTACCCCGTAGCACTATCGTACTGCTGAATGGCTTTGGAGAGTTCCCACGCGGAAGACTGTGGGATCTGACCCAGCCGGAAAGCATAATCAGAAACAACCTTGGTAGACCCATCCCGGGTCATGTAAGGGTCGCCCTGATACACGGTTCTCGAAAGAACCGTGTAAATCTGCTCCCCGAAGGGTAGGGGCAAGTTCAAGATTGCGGAAACCTGGCCTGCTTCCGGGGTTACCTGGGCGGGGTTGAAAGGGTCTCTACCATCGGGCAGGCTTCTACGGGCAAGAACATAGTTGTTCTTGTTGATGAACCCCCGACCAAACCCGAACACAACGCACTCGACCACAAACTCCATGTTCTCGAAGAGATCCCCCGGAACATAAGCCCCAGAAAGTCGGATGTCAATGACATCTTCCGGGATTACATAAGTGTGGTCGTCGGCATTGCCCGTAACGTCCTGGCCGCCGCCCTTTACGATGTAAAGGGTCTGCTTGGTCTGGCCCGTCTTTAGAAGGTTCTTGGGGCGACCCGCAACGGTGGAGGGCGTCACTCGATCCGAGTTCCAAGCCCCTTCGCCGGAGAACTCCCTGAGATCGTAAACCCCGTAAAGACGTGCAACCCCCAAAAAGGGAGGAAGCTCGATGCCCCGGAGCCCTTTGTGGGGGAGATCCGAAGAGTAGTTGTTTACGTCCTGGAAAAGTCTTCCTTGGTAGCCGAAAGCAGCCAGCCCCATGTTGAAGTATTCGCCATAGTCCCTTCCAGAAGTAGCCCCCGTCTGGATAAACAGGGAAACAACCCCCGACGAAGAATCCTTTCCGCCAAGGACCCGGAACACATCATCCGAAGAAACCAGGGAATCCCCAAACAGGTGATTGATGCCGGGGAATACGCTCTGCAGGGTTCCCGTGGTTTGATGGTAAGGGATGTCCTGACGCCCAAAGCGGGGCATGAACTCCGGAGGGACGGGATACCCGTAGTTGCGGGAGTTGGCGAAAATCTGCCCCCCGTCGATAAGTCCGCCTGCGAAACTTCCAGCAGCATAAGTCGCGGGAAAGAAGCTTCCCGCAGTTAGCTGGTGTAAGTTTGTAGTGATGTCGGTTCTTTGCAGAGGACGAATCACAAGGGTCTTGGAACCCTTGTCGAAGAAAATCTCCGCTTCCCGGCGCTGGTCCTTCAAGAAAGTCCCTTCCCCATAAGCCGGGGCAAGGGGGGCACTTGCCCCAAGGGAGGGAAGCCGGTTCCAAGTTTGAAGGTGCTGAGTTTCGAAGTAAATCTCCCCTGAGGGAACCCCCGCTTGCCCCGAGAAACTGGGGTCCAAAGTAGTCGGGGCTTCCCGAACCATGGTTGCGGAAGAAACCCCAACCATGGCTACCCGGTCCAAACTGTCCGGAACTCGGCCCATACCTCCCCGAGAAGGGGAGTATTGGATGAGGAAATCTACAAGGGCTTGGCTTTCAAGAGGGTTGCTTACCAAGCCGTTCCAAGGAGAAGTAGATCCTCCGGCTACCGAATACAAGTCCGTCAGGACGATAACCGCGCCGGCTCCGTCTGCCAGCAAGTTTCCGTCGAGGGTGTGGGTGTACTGGGAGCGGGCTTCTGCGGTAAGTGCAACTCCCGCGACGAAAGCTCCGGGGCTTTCCCCGACACGCTCTACCACAAGGTCCGTCACTGCCGGGGCTACTACGCTTGTGTACCCAATGGTCCCCGCACCGATAACCCGGAACACGCCCGCATTGCCAGGGTTGGTGGTATCCCCCGTAAGTACCAGGTACAACTCTGAGGAAGCCCCGGAAACGTCTTGACCCCCTTGCGTTAGGAGATCGTACAGGTTTCGGCTACCGTGAAGCAACAAGTTCGAGATGTTCTCGAGAGCAAGAACCCTGGGGTCTGCAGGATCCGCGCACCAAGCCCCTGCCGCGTCGAAGTCTACTCCCGCAAACCGGACGATGTTCCGACCTCCGGAAATAACCGTCAATGCGGTAGTCGAACGCAAGAGGGAATTTACCACCCCTCCGAGAAAGATGTAAGGCCTCTCGAAGTTGTACTCCGGTAAGGGGAACATCGGTCCGGGATGGTCGGTTGAAAGCTCGGACCCGGCTGCGGGATCCCCCCAGGGTTCTCCGAGAAACCGCATGAGGACTGGGGTTTGAAGCCCCTTAGTGTTGGTGTCCGTAATGTAATCCCGAGAAAGCCAGTACTCCCGAGGGGTTACAAATCGAACGATCCGGTTGTCCGCAGTGTTGCGGACCGTGCCCCTGGCCCCAGAGTTGGTAGTCCCGCCCCCGATGTTAATCTCAATGACGGCTTGGTTGGTCCAACCGCTTGCCGGCTGAAAGCCTGCGGGGGCGAAAGTGGCTGCCGGCCAAGAAGTTGCCCCTGAAGTAAAGTCTGCAACCGCGACGGGATTGGCCCCGACGGTCACGGGCTTTAAGATAACGGAAGCCCCTTCACAAACCGCCGCATCTGAGAAAACAGTGCGGATACCGTCGGGTCCGTCAAGAGCTTCGGTGCCGTTGGGGTTGGAAGTATCCGCCCAAAGGGTGTCCACTTCTACTACGACCGGCCCTTCGGTATCCGAACCCGAAGATTGCTTGTAAGAAGTCCGAAGAGATCCCTCGAACAACTTGTTGAGGTTTCTTTGGAGGATCCCGTGAAAGTCCCACTCCCCAAGAGTTACGGACCTACGCATATCCAGAATGTCGCGGGGAGCAACCTGGTCTGCAAACAGCCCGTCCGGGCGGTAGCAGAAGAACTCGAACTTCTCCCCAGCGTCATGGGGTAGAGCTTGCGTAGCAAACCGGCCCCGCGAAGTTACATTGAGGGTTCCCGGTACGGAAGCCGTACTGTAACCCAACACCCCAACGATTTCCCCACCCAAGCGGAAAAACACAGGGGTAGTTCCATCGTACAAATCCGGGTTGTCCAAGCCTGATCCCGCAAGAGCGTTTACTTGGATGTTCCCTGTAGCACTCGCGGAAATGCTCGAAGTCAAACTAACGGGTTGAAAGATTCTTGTACCGTCTACCGGGTTAGTCGGGGCAACCGAGAGAGGGTTCCTGTTGAAGGCTCCGTTTTGGGTAGGGTTGCCCGCATTGGTGCGTGCAACAAACTCACTGGAGTTTCTCCTGAACACCGCGCAAAGCGGGATGGCGTAAGCGTAACCATCCACCGTTCCCAGGGCGTTGGTGGAATCTCCATCCCCCGCCCGCCATAGTCCGGCGTCCCCCAAAGTAGCCCGCATGTTCTGCCAGGGGTAACCGGCTTGCGGCTGGGAAGAAGCTCCCTGCGCTACCACGTTGGGGTCGTCAAGACCGTCCGGGAATGTGGAGAGGTCGACGGAATCCCCAAGGGCTGCCCCCTGACCAAAGACTCGGATCCGATACTGAATCTGAACCCGCTCGGTGGTCTCATACCCAATGTTGGGGTCTTCCAGGTCGTCTGGAAGGTTGGTCCCCCCAAACTGAGTGTTGCCATACTTGTAAAGGGTAGAAGCCGTGGGCTTGTTCACAGTCGAAGGGTTGGGGGCTACTTGAGCCAACCAAACTTCAAGGAATACCAAATCGATGCGGGAATCTGAGGTGGGGGGCGCGTAAAGATTTACGCGGTTGGCTACAACACCGTCGACAACTCCGGTCCCCGTTACCGGGATAACCCAACCGTTCACATTGGCCCAAAGAGGGGCATCCTCAGAGCCTGCTTCAGGGTTGCCCAAGAGAAAGAAGTTGGACCAGTCCTCGGAAGTAAGGAAATCCCTCTCTGACCCTGAAGGGTTCTTGATCCAACCCGAGGGGATCTTTGCCCGAATAAGGTTGGAAAGCCGCTCAACATCCGCTTGGGACATTAAGTTCAGCTCGGAATCCAGCGGGGGCTTGCCCGCCTGCCAGACTACGGTCTGGAACTGTCTCTTACTTGCGGAAAGCGTTCTCGAGACGCCGTTGCCAAAGTTCTCAGCCATAGAGAGCTCTCCGAATTTGAGACTACATCCCCCTTAGAGGTATAGCTCGGGAACCGCCAACTTTACAGATTAGGGAAGAGTACCGCTACACCAAGTAAGTAAAGCTTCTCAGAACCCTCATTGATAAAGGCCAAACGGAAGTTCGTTCCCGCAGTTACCAAATCTCTGGGGCGGAGGTAGTTACACTCATACCAGGAAACCCCGTCATCTACAGAAGCGTACACATGAAAGCCTGGAAAGTTAGGCTGGGTTTCTTGTAGGCTCTTTAGGGTAGGGGTGTTCAGGCCTGCGGTAACGCCGAAGCCTTGAACGATATCTTCCGTGATCGAAGTCCTGGCAATTTTCCACCAAACCAAAACCTCGTCGGTTCCGGGGTTGAGGGGGTTGAACGGTGTTAGGTCGATGGTGTCCAGGATTAGACTTCCGTATTGAGACGTTCCGGAAGTCTTGGTGTTTGCAGGGAGCACGGCTATGGAGTTAGGGGCTACCCCAACAGGGGCCGGGCCCACGGCCCTACCGATTTGGCATCTTGGGCCAAGAGTGGAAGGAACCATAGTCGGGGGAAACCCCGCCGAGACGTTGGCAGCTACCGGGGAAGGTGCCCCTGAAGAAACGTCCAACTGGGCTACGTCCGAGACTTGCAGAAAGAAGTTCCAGAGCACATTGTCATAATTGGGGTTTCTTGCAAGAAACTCGTTTGCGACCTCGTAAGGAATAGAGCCTGAAGTCTGAGGGGTCAAGAAACTTGTCGGGCGGACATCCAGGGGAACGCCAGGGGGTGAGGGCACGACAAACTTGCCGTTGACCCCAAAGAGCTCCCCGACCGACTTCTCGGTTTGAGTTCCCGTGATTTCGCCAGTCGCAAGGTTTGCGATAACGTACATGAAAGCTCCTCAGGACCCGTTGTCGATGTTAAGGTCGGTGAACAGGGTAGGCAAAGTGCTGTTATCCGGTAGAACGTTGGTCCATCCCGCAGTTCCGCCATTTTGAAACTGCGACCAAGAACGCACAACCGGAGGTCCCGCAGAAGGCGTGATATCCCCAATGTTGCCCGTAAAGGTGCAACTGTCCGGGGCAGTTCCCCCGCCCGTATACACGATCCCCCTCGTGGACCCCCTAAAGACGTTGCCGGTAAAAGCAAAGTTCTTGAAGGTTACTCCAACTCCGGTAACGATCTCCATCGCCGTCGAAGTTGTGGGGGAAGCAAGTACAACCGAGTTGTTCGAGAAAGTCAGACTTTGACAAGAATCGTCCAGGGAGATTAGCCATCCCTTCGAGAAATCCGTAGCCGTCCTGCAGCGGTTGCCATTGAAAGTTAAGGCTCGGCTGTTCCCGGAAGATACAACCTTGAAAGCTGCCCCACCAACGGGGTTAGAGAAGTTCTCAACTTGGTTCCCTGAGAACTCCAACCCTGCGAGGTTCTCGCATTCCAGGGAGATAGGGCTCCCGTACCCGCTAAGCGAGTTGCTTTCCAAACGGGCATCCAAGAGGGTCAAACCCGCTACCCCGTCTATCAAGATCCCGTCTGCTGCGGGAACCCCCGTATTTCCAAAGAGGGTGTTCCCGCTAACCCGGATAGAGGTTCCCGTTCCCGCCAGGTTCAAACGAATCCCGGGGCCGGAAGCCCCTGCGCTTGCATTCCCGGTCACATAGTTCCCAGAAACAGAAGCATCGGTTACACCTGCGGCCCCCACAAGAAGGTACATGGCAGCTGAAGTAGATCCGGTCCCAGTTACTCTGTTGCGGTCGCAGAAAAACCCGGAGAAAGCCGTTGTAGTTTCCAACCGAATCCCGTTGGTGTTTCCCGTGCCGTTGTTTACCCGGTCAAGGTCGTTGTCGCACACCGAAAGCTGTTCCGCGGAGGAGAACCCCTGTAGGTCGATTGAGATTAGGGACAATCTCGACCCAAGGGCGGGACCAGTCACGCCACGGGACTTGTTCCCGTGGATTTTGCAATCAAAGAGGTTTTGCCCTCCCGCAGTAGATTCCAGGTGGAAGATACTCCCGTAGGACTGAGAGCTCAACCCCACCGCAGAATCAAACTGGTTCCCGGATACGTCTAATCCGCGAACTCCGCGAAGCGTTAGGTCCAGACCCCCATGGGTAGTTGCGGAGTGCCCGAAAGCGACGGCCCGGTTTCCTTGAACGGACATGTTCCTAACGGTCGCGTCGATGTTGCAGATCAAAACCGAAGACCTGGGGACGCCCGCGTCGGTAGCGACGTACTCGAAAGTGTTACCGGACAAAGCCAAGTCTACAGCATCGTCAACAGGCCCAGGAACCGCAAACGCAATCCCCGCGGAACCCATGTCTCGGAACGAATTGCGAAGTACCGCCAAATCCCGGACCGAAGGGTCTGTACCCGTTCCGGAACCTGTTACAGTAACGTAAACCCCACCGATGCCAGGTGAAGCCCCTCCGACAAAGAAGTTATCCTCGATGTGGAGCCCGGAAACTTTCTGATCGGTGAAAAACATCCGCGTGTTTACGGCCCCGACGCCGGAGGCGACCATCCGGTTGCGGGAAACCAAGATCCCATTACTCGCCGTTGCAGTCGGGGCTACGGCTCCGGGGGCCAGCTGAAACACGGTGTCTTGAGCGGCTACTACGTTATCGAGGAAAGACATCCGGTTCACGAACCCGCCGACAATCCCGTAGAACCCCCGACGGGAAGCCGTGATTGAGTTCTGATTGAAAGTCCAACCCAAAAGGGTCGTGTTAGTCGCCGGACCCCCCGTACCGATCGCTGAGATCGAGATCCCGTCATAAGCCGAAGAAACAGTGTTGTTGTTCATCCGGACTTCGGTCACGCTGCCCGAAACCGTGAACAAGCTGATTGCGCTTACTGTTGCCGGGGACATCGTTAGGTTGTTCCCCGACACGGACAGTTCGCCGAAACTTGCAGGCCCTGCACCCCCTGCCGTTCCTGCAACAACGGACACCCCTTCTGCAAGGGGCAACCGAATCTGGTTTCCTTCGACAGACAAACCAAACGCCGTGGCGCCGTCCCCGCAGAACAACCGGATCCCGACCGCCGTTGCGTTTGCGACGGTATTTGAAATCACCCGAGCCCCAGTAACAACCCCGTCCGGGGTTCCTACAGACGCATCCAGGGACGCAACTTCGATCCCGTTGCCCGTGCTGGTAGTGTCGACGATGTTGTTTTCAATCCGCAAGTCCCGGATTGAACCCCTACCATCGGCATAAGCGTAAATCCCAACGCCCACCGAACTGATAGTGTTGCCCGAAACCAAAGCCCCATCCAAGGATCGGGCGAAAGCGGCTGCGGTTGCCCCGAGGGCCAACACGATTCCTTGTCCAGGAATGCTGTCCACACCGTTATCCGTGACTCGGATACTTTGCGCTGAGAAAGCCCCCCCAGTCCCAGGCCCGTCAAAGCGGATTCCCGCAGCCGAACCGATACCTTTAACGGAGAGTTCCCGAATCTGGTTTCCGGAAACAGCGGTGCGGTCGCAATCTCGAATCAAAACCCCAACCGCGAAAACATCAGCCGGAGTTGGCAAAACCCCTTGCACGGTCCCGATCTCGCTTACGTTGTTCGAAGAACAACTCAGCCCGATGCAATAAGTCGCCCCGATGCCCGTCGAAACTTGAAAGGGATTTGCAGGACCGCCGACTATACCGACCGCGCAATCATGAACCACGTTCCCAGAAATCGAGACTTCTGGAACAACCCCGGCTGACGTACCCGCAACAAAGATGCCCGTACAAGAACGTGTAACCAAGTTACCGGATACCGTGATGTACCCAGGCACCCGAGGAGGGGCACCGACGGTGCGAATGTAGATGCCAGCAAATGCTGTTGGGTCGTTCGGGCTACCGGGAACAAACCCGTCTACGGTGTTTCCAGATAATTCAGAGTCAAGAACCCCGCCTTGGAAATCGATGCCGTAAGTGCGGGACCCGTAGAAAATATTGTCGGAAACCCTTAAGCCGACAACGTCTGCAGAAGTCCCGTCGACGAGCAAACTTACTTCGCCTCCTCCGGTTGCACAATCCACATAGTTTCCAGAAACCAGAGCCCCAACTCCTGGACCTACCTGGATACCCACAGCGCCAGAAGCACCAGGCGTAACTTTGCACTGAGAAACGACCGGGGCTTCGCCGACCACGTCGACCCCCACATCGAACCCGACTACGGTACACCCTCGGACAACGTTGGCTGGACTGGGCGTGGTTACGGGGAAAGTTCCCAACCGAATCCCGACCGTGCCTACTGCAAACCCAATCGCGGACACTTCAGTTCCCGAAACAACAACTCCCGAAGGATCAGCGACGGAAATCCCCCGGGACACGGCGGAAATCTGACAGGTGGATACCGCAAGTCGGCTGACCCCTACAGTTAAGTCGATTCCGGCATTCCAAGAAGAAGTTCCGTCGTCAAACACGCACCGCAGGAAACCCGTGGGGATTGAGTTTGCGGAAGACCCTACGGAATCCTCGATCGCCGTGGCGCCGACTGCGTCAGTTCGGAAAGTCAAGTCCTGGAAAGAAGTTCCAGAGTGCCCCTGAAGATCGAACAGGTATGGACCGCCCGTTAGGGTGATCTCTGCCCCATCCTCACCTCGAAAATGAACACCGTCTACCGGGATGTCGATCGAGCCTGAAGAAACAGGACCCCGAATAACGACTTCGGAACGCAAACTCCCGAGGGGAGTAGAGTACTGCAAGTAAGTGATTGCGGCTTCGAGGGAAACAAAGCAAGCCTCGCTTTCTTGGTCTGCTTGAGTCCCCGAAGACCTCACCGTGAAAGGCAACTTTCGGTCCAGGTTGCGCACGTAAATACGGGCATCCCGAGCAGCGCTGATAACTCCCGCCGAAGTTACAAACTGCCAAAGAAGAACGTTCTCAGGAGAAGTAATGCTCGGAGGGTTGGCAGCGGAAACTTGGGCGATGTTCCCGGAACTATCCAGGTAAACCCAGATGGAAAGGGTGTTGTCTGGAAGAGCGATAGTCTCGCCGGAGTAATCCCTCAACCCCGGGGAAAGGGCTTCAGAAGGAGAGTCGAAGGTTACGACAAGCCCGACTGCAGAGTACCCAAACCCGGTAACCACACCGTTTTGACGGCCGGAAGATGAAGCCCCTCCGATTTCTTGAAGGGCTCCTTCCACGTCTTCGGAAGTGAAGTATCCCCCCGAATCAACGATCCCCGTAGAAGAAGCCATATGCGCCCTTCGGGGATTCTTTACGTGAGCCGAAAGTGCAAGCGTATCCCGATCCGGGTTGCGCAAAGATACATCTTCGACGGCCCCGCGAGGTACGCTGCCGGGGCCAATGCTTCCCAGTTCCGAGATATCGTTGGGGCGTGCCATCTTAGATCACTCCGAAGCAAGAAGCAAACAACCACGGGTCCGGTACAGGGCAGCGCAAGCGGTATTCCCCGCGTCGGTGAAAGCCACCACGTTGTTGTTCTGTAAGTGCACAAAGCGGGATACTACAATCAGGAGGACTTCCCCTTTGCGGTAGAGGGTGCTGTCCGCCGAAGCCCTTGCCAAGAAAGGGAACCAAGCTTTGTGCGTCTGTACGCCCGAAAGGGGTTGCGCTGCGGCAGTTGGCCGGTAGGAAGAAGGGTCTGCAACTTTGTAGTGAGCCCGGAATTCTTGATCGACATCCCGAGAAGAGAACTGGAAAGTTGCGTTTCCGTCGACAGGTACAAGTTGATGCAGGTTTAGCAACCCCGTAGCGGCATCAAAGTCCCCCGTGGAAATCGGGGCGTATGCCGCAAGAGCCCACTCACCTGGGAAATCTCCAACGGGCACGTTTCCGTTTACAGGAATCTGATCCGAAGGCCCCGAGTAAGGGTAAGCCAAGTCCGGAGACCCCGCAGAAACAGTGCAAGTCCAAAGGTCCCGGGACATAACAAAGGGTTGTACTTGCAAAGTCGCGGGAATCGGGAAAGTAACAGGAGCCCCTGCTTGAACCCCCAAAGTTTGGGGCGCATTGCTTCGGTAGTACACCGCTACCTGATAGCCTACGGCACCATAGTTGGGGAGGGGGTCTTGAGCAAAGTATTCCACGTTGATCAGAGTCTGCCCGGCTCCGCTTAGGGGCGTTGCGGGATCGATGTAAGCTTTGCGGGAAGAACTACCAAACTCGGTAGCGGCAAGATCCGGGGTTACCGGGAGGGCCGTTACAGCATCCGTGATTAGGAAAGTTCCCCCAAGGGACCCAAAGATTCTGCGCTCGAAAGTGGCTTCAAGAGGCCCATCACTGACGAAGGAATCCAAAATCGGATTGCCCGAAAGAGCCCCAGAACCATCATTGGCCACGTATTCGATAGCGACTTCTCTACGGGAATCCCGGAAAGCCGGAGGAAGAACTCCCTCAAAGTCTGCAGGCCTTTGCGTGATGTCATCCTCAATAAGGGGTCCGTTCGGGTAAACCGCGGCATCCGGAGTTACTTCCAAGTTCACCGTGTCGGTAGTTCCGGAACCCGTCGGGTAAGTAATCTCCAACTCCACCCAGATTCTACGGGGGGAGTTGTTGTCCAGAACCCGCCCGGAGGGGCCAACCAAAGAGTAAGCCGGAGCGGCAATTCCTCCCGTTGCAGAATCGGTATTCTCCGCAAGGAGGATTTGAACGTGAGGAGTACCGATTCCCGTGATGGAAGCCACTTGGACTTCTTTGGAAATCGCGGCCCCGTAGTTGCCGTCGTCGTGAATAACCCTGAGGACATCCGTAACCTTGGTGCCCAAGGGCCAAAGGTCCGCTACGGCGCCGCCCCCTACAGGAGCCCCGGAAGGCGCATTCAGCCAGTTTCCGAGCCCCGTTGCATCGAGAGAATTCAGGTCGATGTTGATCTGGTCCCCTTCTTCCCAAGTCGTGGGCAAAAGAGGATTCACCTTTACCGTGTACAAACCCGGCTCTGTTGCAATATCAGAAGTTGGGAAGATCGGGAAGATTCTCCTTTCCACGACAGCCCAGTCCCCGAACCTTCTGCGAACGTGATCAAAGTCCCCGATAGAATCCCCTCGGGGGGTGTCGCCAGAAGAAGGGGATACGCCACCCTTAGCGGAAGACCTTCCAATCTCGTTGCACACCAGGTACTTGGTGCTTACGTCCCCGGAACCTCCACCCAGGTCGTTTTTGTCGGCTCCGTCGATAGCCCAAGTAGCAAAGTTGCCGTCCAACAGAGCCGACATCTGGAACTCAAGTTCGGCTTTGAGGTCCAAGCCCCCCGGAGTCACGTGCTTCCGGAGATCAAGAACATCAGCCCTTAGCAGAAGATCATGAAACCTGCCGTCCGGACGGTCAGAAGCCCCCGCCGGAATAACCCCGATGCTGGGATTGACGAAACCCGGATGAGTGCTGGGAAGAGCGCCGTTGGTGTTGCTCAGGGGGTCAAAGCCCCCGCCCGCTCCCCCATTGTAAGCGTCGTTGCGACGGAAAACCATAGCGATCGGGATGGCGTACACATAGCCGTCAACCGTGCCGAGAGCATTGGCCGAAGCCAAGGTTCCGTCCCCTGCTACCCAGAGTCCCGGATCTACCGTACCAAAGTTCGCGGCACTGGAGGAGCCGGATACCGTAGACCCATCTGCGGGCACGAACGGGTATCCCGCTACAGGGGCTGCTTGCGTTCCCCGGGCCAAGACGTTGACGTTGTCGAAGCCATTTTGGTTCTTGAAGTTAACGGCTTCGGTTTGACCTGTTACGCGGATTCGGTACTGAACTTGAACCCGCTTTGTAGTCTCAGTGCCAACGACGGGGTCTGCAATGTCATCCGAGAAGTTTACCGAAGGGTCTGCCCCGGTGTTACCCAGCCGGTAGAGGGTGCTCTGAGTGGGCTTGTTTGGAGTATCCGCGCCGCCTGAAAATAGCGTTGGCCCGGGACCGCCGTTTACTTGGATAGACCCGGCATTGGTAAGCACCATAGCCAGGGTTAGGGCATTGCCTGCAGCACCTGCAAAGGGGTCAGCTGCCCGCAGGTTTACCAAGGAGGTGTTGGTCGGGGAAACCGTCGCTGTGCAGATACCCAAGAAAGAGTTCGCGGGAGCATTGACTGCCGTGTAGATGTTTGCGGCAGTAATCGCCCCGTTGGCCCCGATTTGAAACTGATCTACACCCGGAACACCCGCCGTAGCCGTAAGGGGCACGCCATTGATGTTGATCACATCACCTGCCACAATGTTGGCATTGGTGATAATCTCTACGGTAGCAGTGGCCCTTGGAGAAGTAGAAACCACGCAAGACCAAACTTCCAGGAATACGAAATCTGTACGCTTGACGTCTGGGGGTGCGCCCCCGTAAACCGGAGCCGCAGAGAAACTCAAGATGTTTTCGCCGGGGGTTGAAGTACCCGTGTACTCAACTACGACCGGCAGGTTTGCTACGAGGGCTGTTCTCTTACGGAGAAGAAGAGTGTTGGGGGTTAATCCATCTTGGAAATCTAAGATCGGGTCCAGGGGAGAAGGCCCCCTAACCCAACCCGAAGGGCAAGTCCCGTTCTGAATGATCCGGTTGATCTCCTGCCCGACTTCTTGGGACAAGATCAGCTCAGAGTCCAGAACGGGCTTGCCACTTTGGTAAACTGCCTCGCCCCAGGACCTCTCGAAAGTATCGAGGTGTCTGGAAACTGCAGTTCCGGGGAAATAGCGGTTCCGGATAGCCATTCAAAAATCTCCGTGGGCCAGCTTACCCAAAGTACCTTTCCGGAAACGTGTTTCAGGAAAGCGGGTGAAAGCAAGCCAGGTTTTCTAACCTGGCCTTACAATAGGCGGGATACCGCTTTACCGGCAGGAAGACGTCTACAAAACAAACTGTAGGGAACAGTCTTCCCCGGTCACTACTTGCGGGGTTTGTACCCCAAGCCGGTCTACCCCCACTTCGTAAACTTGTCCCGAAGCAACTACAGGCATTCTCTTGTCCGTTACCAAGATAGAGGGGGACACCCTTACCCGAGGACCGGCTATACCGGGGGAAGCCAAAGGGCCGCCCGTGTTACCTAACACTGTGTCTAACCTGTAAGTTCCTGCATTGGGCCCCTCAAGAATCTGAATCTTAGAGTCCTGAGGGATCAGGGCCCAGTTTGGGGTAGGGGTCAGGTAAAGGTCCCTTTCGTTTAGGGCTACCAAAGTCCCTACAATGCTGGGGGAAGTATTGATCGTGAAGTTCCTGGGCGTTGGGTCTGCCCCGCTTAACAGATACACTTTGCCGGTAACCCGGTAACTCCCCCGGTTTGCACCCGAGATTACCCGAAGCTCCGCCCCTTCACGGATGTTCAAGAAAGACACGTTCGGGTCTGAGAAGTACCTTCTATTTTGAAGGGTGACCCCGCTATCTCCTGAAACACTCTTGACCCCCAAACAATACTTCCGAAGATCGTCGTAGTAGTACGAATCTAAGTCGAAGGACAAGCCTCCCGCGTCGTCTGCAATCTTAGCGAATGCGTCCCGGAACAGGTAACTGTATGTGTACAGAACGTGAGCGGGCTTTAATGCGGCCAGAACAAGCTCTGCGTTTCTCTGCGTGACAAAAGGGTCTGCGGGAAACCCTCCAGAAACAGTCTCCACAAGCACGTCTACAGTGAACTGGTCTTTCAGGGTGTAAGCGCCGGAAGGGTCCCTTGGGGGCGTTTGTAGATACCTCTCCAGAATCTGAACTACCAGGTTCTGATCCAGGGCTTCAATGCCCCCAGTCATGGAAGTCTTGGTCGCCCCGAGAAGCAAGAACTCGACCATTTTCTGGAGAAACCTACGGTAAGCAACGTCCCCGTTGATCTGAGGTATGCCAGACTTGTCTTCGGCCCCGGGGAACACAAAGCTCCCTAAGACCTGCCACAAGAAGTCCGGCCGTGTGAAATCCCAAGTCGAGTCTTTCAAGACCTCGCTTGAAACAATCTGCACGTCTGCAAGCTGCTCGGCCATGGCCTGAAACTGCAGCGTGTACCAAGGACCGTTGGTCTGGGAGACCCAGTTTGAAGGCAGGACTCTCCGGAAGTTCTCCAGGATGTCAATTACAAGCTGCGCCCTGGCATCCTGAGCCCCTTGGCCTGTTAGAGGGTTTGGTGCTGGGTTCTGGGAAATCCCGTAAGGGATGTTGGGGTCGACCGGCACTAAGACCTCTTCTGGTTAGGGGCCCGCAAAGATGATCTTACTCTCAGGAGAACCTACCGGCCATAGCCTCGTTATTCTTTCTGCGGGGAGAGGGAGATGTAAAAGAGTTTGTTGTCAAGAGTCATAATCTCGGATACAAGGTAAGTATCCGAAGGCAATTCCGGAAAGTCCCCCTCAACAAAGACCTCATCTCCAACTTCAGGGGCCTTTTGGAAAAAGGCGAACTGAACATACCTGGGTCCTAACCCATAGTTTTCCTTCTTTACCAGGGCGTAGGCAAAAGTATGAGTCTCGGGTCGGTGTAACACACATCCTCCAAAACGGGGATTCAAGGTTTCCCCGTTAGAGGGCTTACCGTAATGTAAGTGTAAGGGGTTACAAACAATGCGCAAGATCTTTATCGGTGACGTTCACGGGTGCCTGGCGGAGCTCCAGGCCCTCATCGAGAAGCTGAACCTCTCGACCCAGGACGAGGTCATCTTTGTCGGGGATCTCCTCGACAAAGGCCCGGATTCTCCGGGTGTGGTCCGGTTTGTCCGGGAGCTCGCCCAGAGCTTCCATGTTGTCCTCGTGAAGGGGAACCATGAGTGGAAGCACGAGAGATTCCGCAAGAAGTTTCTCTCGGGGGACATCGATGGGGCCATGGCTATGAAGGGCGCCCCCGAAATCCGGGAGATCACCGAAGCTCTGTCCCCTGAGGACATGGCTTTCCTGGATGCCGCTCCGGGCTTTCACCGGACGGGCAACCACCTGGTTGTTCATGCGGGCATCCCCGGCTCCATGGGGAGCCTTCCCGATTCGCCCGACATGACGGGGGTCTCTTCGAAAGTCCGGGCTTCTTTCGAGCAAATCATGATGTGCCGGTTTATCCGTCAGGATACCGGCAAGATGATCCCCTTGGGTTCCGAGAACCCGGAAGACCCTTTCTGGGCGGACGCCCACGATGGCCGGTTTGGCCGAGTGGTCTTTGGTCACGAGGCTTTTACCGAGGGGCCTCGGATCACCCCCCACGCGATCGGTATTGACACCGGCTGCGTGTTTGGGGGTTCCCTGACCGCGCTGGTTGTCGAAGGGGAAGTCGAGAGCTTTGTTTCCGTCCCGGCCAAGAAAGCCTGGGCTTCGCGCCGCCACGAGGACTAATCATGACCAACGAATTTCAAATCCAAATCACCCAAGGCGAGATTTGGGTCGAAGGGGTCTCGGGGAAAGTCGAGGAGGACTATTTTGTCCTGTATATCTCCTCGCGTGAGAAGTACCCCAGTGCGGAAGTGATCTGCACTGGGCTTGTCACCCAAGTCCAACTCTTTGCAACAGGGGATACCCTCCGCCCTTCTCTGGGTGGGGAGAGCTACGTGCCGATCCGATCGGACGAACCTGCTACCCTGGTGGAACTCCCGGGTGGCTGGGAAGTCGGGGTTTCCGCCAGCAGGTACACTGTCTGCGTAATGGGGGTGAAAGCCCCCAAAGTAACCCGCGAACTCCCCTTCGTAAAAGTCAGCAAAGACCGCTACCTCTAAAACCCGCCTTGGGAAACCCGTATGAACTTCGATCTCGCACCTCACGTCCACCTTCTCGTCATTGCCGGGTCTCGGGCCTACGGAATCCACACCCCGGAGTCCGACGTGGATGTGAAAGGGTTTGCCATCCCTCCGGCCCGATACTACCTCGGCGGGTTCTCTCGCTTCGAGCAAGCGGACAAGCCGGAGCACCTGAAGGTCTTTCAGGACCTGTTTCCCGCCGACCTTCAGGATGTCATTGCCCGAAGCAAACTTGAAGGCTCGGTGTACGAGTTTCAGAAGTTTGTCAACCTGGCAGCGGACTGCAACCCCAACATCCTCGATGTGGTGTTTGGCCGGGAAGAGGATATTCTCGCCCAGACCCCCGTTGGAAAGAAAGTCCGAGATCGCCGGGACCTCTTTCTCTCCGCGAAGGCCAAGCACACCTTCTCGGGCTACGCCATGGCGCAGCTGAAGCGGATCCGGGGCCACCGCAACTGGCTGCTCAGCCCGCCGAAGAAAGCCCCGGTGCGGGCGGACTTCGGCCTTCCCGAGAACACCCTGATCCCCGCCGACCACCTGGCAGCCGTTTCGGCGGCCACCCAGAAGAAGGTGGATGAGTGGACGCCCAACCTGGCTTCCCTGCCGGTGTCAGACCGTGTGGCCATCCAGAACAGCTTGCATACGTTCTTGGAGGAGTTCTGCGTTGGCCTGCCGGAAGGCCTCGTCTCCGAGGAAGACAGGGTGGCGGGGGCCACTTGGCTCGCCGCGGCACGCACGATCGGAGTCTCCGACAACCTGGTCTGGGTCCTCCAGAAAGAGCGCGAATGGACCGCCGCGCAGCGGGGCTGGTCTCAGTACCAGAATTGGTTGAAGTCCCGCAACCCGGACCGGGCCGACCTGGAAGCCAAGTACGGTTACGACACCAAGCACGGCGCACATCTTGTGCGTCTTCTGCGGATGGGAAAGGAGATCCTCACCACGGGACAAGTTCATGTGTGGCGGGGGCCGGGCGGCGCCGGAGACGCCGATGAACTCCGCGCGATCCGCAACGGTGCCTGGGACTACGACAAGCTGGTCGCGTGGGCGGAAGCCGAGGATGCCCACCTCACCAAGTTGTATGGAGTTCCTTCCAAACTCGCGGTCCCGAAGGAGCCTGACCGCAAAGCCCTGGAAGATTTCGTAATGTCTACGGTCCTGGAGACTTTGCTTTGAAAGGCCTCCCCTCAACCTCCGGAAAGAAGTGGGCCCTCGAAGGGGGAAGGTTTCCCGGGGGTCCTGCTCGCCGTAATGTTAGTGTAGGCCAGTAAACCTACAGGAGAATCTATGATCTACTTCTTCCACGGACTTGAGTCCGGCCCGGAAGGTTCCAAGTATCGGGCCCTTCGGGAGAAACACCCTTTGGTCAAAACGATCGACTTTCGAAGTCCCGAGGAAGTCGACCTGATCAGTCGAAACGACTTGGCGGGCGTCGCCAAGATCCGTTTGGAACGGGCTCTTCAGGAAACGGCCCCTGACGAGGAAATCGTCGTCGTGGGTTCCAGCATGGGTGGCCTGGTGGCTTACCTGTTGGAACAAACCGGCCTGCGTAAGGTTCGGGGTTTGGTGCTTTGCGCACCGGCCCTGCTTCGGGCGGAGAAAATCCTTCGGACTTCTTGTCCGACCGTGGTTATCCACGGTACTGAAGATGAACTTCTCCCCTTCTCGGAAACTCGCCAAATCGCCCTGGACATCGGGGCGGAATTCGTGGAGGTGCAGGATAACCACCGCCTGACGGGTTCGATGGAGGAAATCCTTCGAGCCCTCGATCAAGTTCTCGAACGCTGACCCTAATCCAAGCCCCTTCCCTGGTCCAGGGAAGGGGCTCTTTTTCGTTTTTGCTTTAGACTTCCATGGGCCGAAAACGAACCTGGTAGTCGTTGACCCATTGAGCCTGGTACAAGTTGGACCGGAACTGCCTCAGGATTCTTCCGCCTTCTTTGGTATCCTGACTCCTGGGGGTTGAGCCTGCGGGAGCACCGTCCCAATTTTTGAAGGTAACAAGGTCCCCCTCCACTGAGACCAGAGTCGTGTGCAGGCCGGGATACAGGAAGTCCTCGACCTTCATTTTAGATTGGTAGCTGCCCCGAAATTCCTCGACTTCCCGGGCAACGTCCCCGAAGACCTCGTACACTTTGCATACAAGCTTGACACCCGGATTGACGATGACTTCGCTCTCGTTTCCGTGCTGGCCGGTTATCCCGGTCTTTCCAATATCCACGAGGCACTGGTCCGGCTGGACCCGGGCCCCGATCACGTACCCGCCCCTCCCGGAGTAGTCCTTCTGGCTTTTGGCCATGGATAGCCAGCCCAGCATGGCTTCATTTTGGGAAGTGGAAGAAGTGTACCTGCCAAACCTGACGGCTACTTCCCTGGAAGTGGTCCAGGAAGTCCAACGTTCCGACTCGAACGGAAAGGCTTTGCCGGTCTCCGCGAACTGCTTCGTAAACTCAACAAGCTCCCCCACATCCCCGAACCTGATGCCCCGGTACAGCAGGAGCGTTCTGTCCGGTCTGTAGGGCCTCAACTCCTCCACAATGTAGGCGTTGGGTCGCGGCATGGATCTGGAGTTTGTGTCTACCCATTCGCGCAGAAACCTCTTGGCTTCCCCGCTCAGCGTTGGGACTTTGCCGAATACTTCTACGGAGAGAATCTTCTTTAGGTCAGAAAGACTCCTCCCGTAGAGCATAGCAAACACCACCAGATCAGACTCCGAGAAGTTCATCTGGATGGTTTCTTGTGACCCAATCAAAGTCTTCAGTGCCTGGCTCGTACGCATGGCTTGATAAGTAGGGAAAGCCGCCTGGGCAAGAGCCTGAACGTCGGGGGGGTACTGATCAGGGCTCCGATACCACTCGTTTTTCACCTTCGAGATCAGAGACCGGAAAGCTTTGGCTGAGGGTGAGTTCCCGAAGATGATCTGGTACACCTCCGGGAGCTCCAAGCCCCTTCCCGCTAAAAGAAACCTGTGCGCAACACGCTTAGCTGATGCTCTCATGACGGGACCCGGGAAGAGGTTTTAGGGTTTTCAGTTGGGGGGCTATAACCTCCCTATTGCGAGGATTGCCAATGAGTCGCCTGGGAATGATCCGTCTTGCCGCAGCTCTCCCCAAAGGAAGCCCTGAAAGAAAGGAACTTCTCCGAGTTCTGGGGAACTCTACTCCGCCGAGGCCCCGCCAAGCTTCAGGTATGAACCGGAGGCTGGACGAGAACAACTACAAAGACGAAGTGGACTTGGCCTTCGCCAACTACGCTCTGAACGAGCTTAGATTCTTTCTTGATGATGACCAGAAGGAGTACGCCCGAAAGAACTACGGAGGTTTATCTGGGGTAGTCGGGGGCATGATCTATTCCGGAGGGAGAATCGACACCGAGGATAAACTCCGAGAGCTAACGTCTCTGCGTGCCGGAGGGCAGATTCAAGTACGCATGAAATCCTTCTCCCACTTTGAGGGTGTGGCTCGAGACTTCGCGGACTTTGTCAAGAGTTATGACCCAATGATCGGGGCTATGCAAATGGAGTCAGCCCTTGCGCGGGGTTCTGCGGGGAAACTTGGCTCCTATGTAATGACCGTGAAAGCAGACCCGAAAACAATCCTCATCAATACGGCCCGGAAAGATGGAGTTACGTCTTCTGCAGAGCCGGAGCTGATTGTAGACGGCACCGTGAAAGTTCTGGAAGTCAAGATCTTCGAGCCCCTCTCCAAGAACAATTGGGCCGAAAATACCTTGGATGCGTGGAAATCGTTAGAAGACCTCAAAGGGTCTGTGTTTCTCTCTGCGTGGCTCAAGAAGCATAATGTGGACCCTTGGCCTCATCTCGAGAAGTTTCTTGACCGCTCTGTGCGTACCTCCAGAAATCTTGCGGACCTTTTTCTCTCCTCCTACGACCTTATCGGGAATAACTGGAAGGAGATCTCTGAGTGGGCTGCACGCCACCCAGCAGCTTCTAAGTTTGTAGGGGGTATCGAGATCCTACAGGACCCCAATTCTAAAGAACTGAGCTTTGTCTTTGATGGGCGAAGGATCTTTCCCGGCAAAGAACTGTCCTCGAAGATCCTGAAGGTAAAAGGGGTCCCCGCTCTTCTTGAAAGGTTCGGGGCCAAAGTCGAATCCCTCGAGAAGGCGATGCGGGTGGCACCTCAAAACTACAGGGAATCTTTCTCCCTTGAAAGAGAATCCCCCGTCTCAAATCTTTGGGAGGTCATACGGGCTCTTAGGGACTTGGATGTCGTGGGGGTGCTAAAGAAAACCCACGAAAGTCCAATCAAGGACTTCAACAATTGGCTCAAGAAGATCACAAAGGAAGAAACGGGAGCGGAGAACATCTATCCAAACTTGTGGTTTCACCTGTCCATGCTTTCGGGCATTGCCGAAAATCCCTGGAAAGAAGTCCCCACCCCAAAAGCAACACTTTCGTTGTTGAGCGCCTATGTGTTGAAAGTCTACAACACCCTAAACTCCCGAGAGTTCTCCCTCCACCTAAAGGTCCTTGATGAAAGGGAAAGGCAAAGCCTTATGCGGGCTTTGCCTGATCTCCTAAAAGGGTCTATCAAATCTATGGCTCGGCTCTAAGCCTCTTTGAGACTTTCCTAACTACTTGCCCGATAATCTGAGAATGACAAATCCCCCTCCCCGTCAAGAGGGAGGCCTTCGGGTCCCGGGGCGCACCAACATAGCAGAGTAAGGTGTTGTCCGGAAGCATGAAGTTCGGCAAGGCGCACAATCTCAAGTGCTGCCGGTGACCGGGGATCCTCTAACTCTCGGCGTAAGTGGTTCCGGAAACCTTCCAGGGCTTCTTCCTTTCCTCCCCCGAAGTGGGGATTGTGTAAAGGGCTCTCCGGGTATCCTCGGCACTTTCTTCCAACGTAAACCCGAACCTCCCCCTCCTGGCGAAGGTGCCTCCAAACAGAAGCGACTTTGATGCGGGATTGGGTCACCGCAAGAACTCCATGAGTCTCCCCCGAACTTCCTCGGGGTAACCCAAAACTTCGGATTCCCACAGAACCAAGCAATCAATCCCGATCTCCGCGTAAGCCTCTATAAGCTCCCCCTCGTGCTCGAATGGGGCCCTCCCTGTAAACATCTTGGAATGCCAGAAGTCTCCAAACGCCTCGACCACGCGAGTAACTCCCTTTTTAGGGTTCTCCGGGTCCGGTCCAGGGACGATGAAGTCGGGATTCTTGTGGTGCCCCAACTTGGGCAGCCACCTCCAGAAAGAGAAGTCCCCCGTAAACAGGATAGAACCCTCAGGGACTAAAGCCAGAACCTTGCGCTCAAGCCCGTTAGGCCCATCTATAGGACTTGGGCCCCAAGGATTCCCATACTTCTCAATTTTTGTAGATACCATCTTTTCTCGGATTTCATTGTTCTGCAAGACGTGCTCGACCCCGTACTTCTCAAGAACAGTATCCCGTCTCTTATCGAGAAACTCTGCAAGCTGTAAAGGGTGCTCGACCCCGTACCTCTGCTTGAAGGTTTCTACAAGCCGGTCCCAATGGCCCTCTATCGCGCCGGGAAACTCGACTCCGAACCTCTCCAGCATGACGGAACGAATCTGGGCTTTGCCCTCATCCGAAGCGAAATAATGTGAACCCCACCTTTCATGATGGGTTTCCAGTTGCTTTCTTCGGGTCTCTGGATCCATGCTGGTCCAAGGCACCCCGTAGCGGGCAAGATTCGTCTCTTTAATCTTGTCCTTGATGGTTTCGGTTCTCTGCGGGTTAACGTCCCCGTAACGGTCCCTGTTGGTAGCCCGAGCTTTCTCCGCGAGCTCCGGGGAAGCCATCAAAACTCCCCCGTACCTCTCCCCACAAGTAGCCGTAGTCTTTGCCCGGATTTCCGGGGATTGCTGCGGGTTCTCCACCCCATACCTTTCAAGCATAGAAGCTCGGATCTTTACCTGGACTTCGGGCTTGGCGAATGGGTTGGCCTCGCCTCTAAGAATAGGGCGCTTGCCTTCGAGAGAAGATTGCACTTTCGCAAACGTGCTCGCCTCCTTTGAAAACGGGTTCTCGGCCCCGTATCGGGCAAGGTTGGTCTCCGCCCTTTTGGCATTAGCCTCCGGAGATCGCATCGGGTTCTCAACCCCGTGTTTGGCGAGGGAGTTCTCCCGCATTCGCTCAGCACGGACGGCCTTCTTGTCCCGGGCAAGCCAAACTTCGCACTCCCGCTTGTGTGCTTTGAGCTTGTTGTCTGAGACGGCCTGAAACCCGCACAAACACGGCTCCGTGAGTGTGCGGGGCCAGCTCGGACAATTACCGATGTGTCGGGGAGATATCTTGTCAGTCTGGAAACTACGAGAGCAATGAGGACACCGTATGGGCATGTTTGCTTACCTCGTAAGCAAGGTAACCCGCTCCCCCCGTAACGGCTAAAAAAACCTGGACGAAGTTACGTGGACTCAAAACTCCCCGACCGACGTATGGGCCAAAGGCGGATCTAACGCCACGACCAAACCGAGGCTGTTGAAGTCCTCGGAGATACTTAGAAGTCCGAGCTTTCATCTCCACAAGTTTGTCCCATTGTTCTTCGGCGTTCTGCTTCATGGACTCATACTTGGAAGACCTTTCGATGTCCAGGGAGATCCCCCCGATACTGTAGGAAAATTCCTGTTGGATCCAGTTGTAAACCAGAGCCTGCGCAGCAGTAACCAAGCTTCCCCATAGCAGGGCTGCTTGCCAGGACTTCTTGTTTTGGCAGATAGATTCTATAGTGGGGTAAGAAGAGTCCGTATTGGGGGCTTGCATGTTCCATTTCCAGAGCGCCATTTCCAGGTACTCTGCAAACTCTGCATCTTCCCAGATAAACCCGAACACCTGGTTGTAACAGCCAACCACCCCTTCCCCTTGGGGAGGTACAAACCTGTAATTTCTGGCAGGGTTGTTGTCCCGTGTGAGAACCCTCATCTTGTTGATGAGATCTCGAACGCAAGGAGAGTAGGGGTCGACGGTTACTTGTTGGGGGCCGATAACTCCGAACTGTTGTACCGCACCTTCTTGGGGGGAAGAAGCCGTTTGGCGAAACAGCCACCTAATGCGGTAGCAGCCGATTTCCGCCCCATTCGGGATTCTCATGGCTGCATAGTATTCCCCAACAGCGGGATTTGCGGGAATCTTGTTTGCGGGACCGATCAGAGTTTCCACCCCGGTAGAAGGATCTACAAAGTAGACGGCATAGAAGATCTCATAGGCATTGGTGGGGTTTCCGGAAGCATCCGTTAGGAATACATCCAAGTCTCCACGCCCCAGAGTTTGCCCTTGTTCAAAGTTGGTGCTCATAGGGTTTCTCCCTTTTGGGATAAGGTCTGGTGGAGTAGGATTTTCAATAAGCGGATGTTTTGAGAGTAGCTGAGGGCATTTATCTTGGCCCGATCCAGAAAGAACTCATCTTTGAGATCTCGGAGGATCGTTCCCCCAGGATCCTCAAACTCAAAGAGAACTTTGGGCCGGCCCCCTTCTTGCAAAGAAGCACCGGTCAAAACCACACCCGCGGTTTTGAGGAAAGCCGCAAGATACAAGTCACTGGTTTTGAACATGGGGTTCTCTTCGGGGAAAGAAACAAAGCCTCTAAGGTGGGGGGCACCTTAGAGGCTTGTGGGGGGCGGGCTTTGCTTTAGGCAAAGAACCTCAGGCCAAGCAGGTGCCGTCCCAGTCATAGACCGAAAGGGCGCGACCGGTCACACCCAGGTACTCAAAGCTTGCCGAGGCAAAGCCCGAGAGCTGGCCCGCGCCGCAGGAAACCTGCAGAGCGCCGGTCGAGAAGAGCTCCAGACCCGCACCCGCCTCGTAAGAAGCGGTGGCATCAAAGGCCCCGTTGATCGCAGCCTTGTAAGCCGCGCCGCCGTTCACCTGCATGCCGATGGGGGTGGTGTAAACCTCACCCGACAGGATGCGAAGAACAGAAGTCAGGGAGCCGAGAGAACCACCCGTGGTGAGGGTAGTGCCAGCGCCGATACCGACCACCAAAGAAGCATTCACATCCGCGAGGGTCAGGTCAGTGCCCGCGTTCTTCTTGGCGATAATGCTAAGGGCAGCAGCCTTGGCTTCAGCCGCCGTAGCACCCTGACCCGTGCCCCCTTGAGCAACAGCGTCAAGAATGTAAGCCGACAGGCCATTCAGGGTAACCGTGGTCGCGTTTGCAGCGATCACGCCCGCAGCAGTCGGGTCATCGTTCTGGACGACCGGACCCAGGTAGCCCGTCTGCCCGTAAGGGAACAGGGCATTGTTCTTGAGGGAGGTGTTGGGCTCCAGGTCCGTGAACTGAAGAGCACCAGCGGGAATGTCGGTCCGAACCCGACAGATGAAAGCACGCTTGGCCATTGAAAACCCCTTTGAGGTAAGTGGCTAACAATACACCTCGGTATAGGCTCCTTACCGGGGATGCGCTTAGGCTTTGCCGAACAAAGTAAGTCCCCTCTCTTTCTCCCCGAAATAATCAGGGATGGGCTTGGTCAGAGTTACAACGTCTCCGTGCTTGGCTGCCATTAGGTTCGGGAAGCTCCCTTGTCGAAATTCTTATGAATGGCCTTTGCGCGATCCGGGGAAACCATCTTCTTGCCCTTACAGTCAGGACAAGGTTTCAGGTCTTAGAGTGCACGATCCCCCATGTCTTGGACTTTGACGGTTCCGGAACCCATGCAGTTGGGGCAAGGGACAAGATCTTTGTTTGCGGTCAGGCTAAGACTCGCCAGGATCGCCCTCCTCTCAGGAGAACCTTTGGGGAGAGAAGAAGCCAGCCGGATGAGGGAAGCCCTGTCAGAAGCCGAAAGGGTACGGGGCATGACGGGGAACTCCTTTGCGAGAACGCAACCTTGTTAGAGGGTTCCCTCTACCGGAACTTCAAGCCGGAACGCCGGGGGCTTTCCACCGACCGGAAAGGATCTCGCCCTCGGAACCGTCCCAAGCGCCTCCGAGGATCTCGGCAGTGCCGCCGATCTTAGCTTCCCCGAAAATGCGGGCGTTGCCCGAAACCTGGGCTTTACCGAACACCTGGGCTTTACCGTACACGTGGGTTCTGCCGAAAACTTTGGCACTTCCGTAAACTTGGGCGATTTTCTCCAACTTGGCGTAGTCGAATACTTGAGCTTCGCCAAACACCTTGGCATACCCAAACACCCGAGCCTCGCCTTTCACTTCGGCTTCATTGTACACTTTGGCGTTTTCATAAATTTGGGCACTGCCACCGACCTTGGCTTTGTCGTACAACTCAGCCATATCGTGCACTCCGGCCCTACCACTTACTTCGGCCTGGTCACCGATCCTGGCGTTCCCGGACAAAGTAGCAGAATCGGAAATCTTGGCCCTATCCGTCACCTCGGCTTTGTCCCACACGTTGGCGTTGTCTAAGATATGCTTCCCTTTGATGTTAGAACCCAAAAATCCAGAAAGAATGACCCGCCTTTCAGGTGAGCCCACTGGGAGCGAAAAAGCCAACCGGATCAAGCTGGCCCGGTCTTGAGCATTCAGAGAACGAGACATGAGAAATCTTCCTTAGAAGAAGAGGATTCCAAGCTTCTGGCATTCGTCAAGAATGGGGGTCCCCCCCGAACTTCTGAAGTAAGCCTTCGATAAAGGGGTAACCGCCCAATAATCGCGCCCTCCCCAATCCTGAGAGCTTCTTTGCCAACAGTTGTCATCGGGATTATCCGTTAGGGAGTTCTCAGGGTCATCCAACTGAAAGTGCTCGATGTCAGGACGGTTTTTCAAGTAGTAAGTCCAGATCCTAAAGGCTTCTGGGGAAACCTCAGACCGGTCTGACATAAGGGGGTGAGGGTAGACCAAATCGAGCATGATATCATAAAGAAGGGGGCCCAAGTTTCGGATCCCAGAGACCCTACTTAAGGATTGAGCCCATACAACTTGAAAGCCGGTATATCCCCGGTTGTTTTCGCAAGGGATGCCCGTTACCTTATGGGCTTCTATCTCCCCGATGGTTTCTTCTCCCCAAAGGGCTTCGACTTTTACTTCTGACCCAGATTTCCGGACTTGAAAAGTAACCCCCAGGTCCGCAGCTTGCTTCGGGGTTAGTGCCCCCGCAGTTTTGCCCAAACCCCGCAACAAAGTGCGCCGAGGTTCTGACCCTTGGGGCAGAGCCCGAGCAAGACGAATCAGGGAAGCCCGATCAGAAAGAGTCAAGTTACGAATCAAGAGCGGCGTCCCTTCTGCGTGTTTATGCTTGAATACCGTTGACCAGGACCCCCTGGATACGGAAAGCAGAAGTCCCGCCTTGACCCCGGATGAGGATTTCGTTGGTACCCCAGGTGTGAATCTGGACGATTTCTCCAGAAGGCACTTCCATCTCAGGAGACCCGATACCGGGGGAGATGAAAATGTCACTCCCGCCGTCGTTGTAAATGCGGACTTCTTCCAAGAATCGGGGGTACTCGATCCACAAACTATCTGGGGAAGGAAGACCGTTTCCGGGGCTCGCTACATTGGGGGCTGTTCCTTGTAGGAGCAAAGTCGACTTGCCTGCTTTGAGATACCCGGAGGGGGGTACTACCAGGATGGGACCCGCCGGCAGGGGGTTACCCGCATAATCATTCTCGATTACTCGGATAAACCCTACAACTCCGTCCCCAGGAAGAACCGCAGAAGCATAATCATTGGGATCATACTGAATGCGGGTAAGCCCCCGGTTAGATTCTTCGACCCGGTTGATCTTGTTGATTTGGAGGGTGCGACTACGAAACACAGAACCTTTCGGGACCGTAACCATGTTGGTCACACCCCCGTAAGCCCCGTCCAGAGTTACATCCCCGCCGATGGTGTAAGAAGCCACAGAGGCTTGGTTGCGGATAGCCAGGTCCACAAAGCCAGGGAACCTTTCAATGAGCTGAGCCGAAGTGGTCATAGAAGTCCCCCGCGTATTGAACCCGAACGTGCAGAAAGTTCTGAGGGCGCAAACACCTACGGGGGTTACATAAGCGGATAACCGGCGAGCATCTATGCCCCCCGATACTACCTGCGGTAGAGAATCTCGTCGATCCTTCTTTGCTGCTCTAAGCGTTGCTTTTCCTGGTTCTCGTAGTAGCAATGCCGAAGTAACAGGCTTCCGCAAACCGCGAGAAGAAACAACAAACTCGGGTTGTTCGGGGGTGGGGGCTTAAGTTCTTGTTCCACGGTCTACACTCCCAAGCGGGCCGATCTTCGAGAAGTACCGGAATTTTACACCGCGTACTTCAAGTTCTCCCTTCGCAGATAATCTCCTCACCGCAAACGGTAATACGGTTCCTGGAGTTGGTATATGCCCCGCTACAAGAACCTCCTCATCGACGGCCTGAACCTGATGCATCGGGCCGGCCACTCCTACGATCTTGGGTATTGGGAAGAGGGCAACTACAAACCTATCGGGGTTGTCTTTGGTTTCCTCTCCATGGCTCTTTCCTTGGTAAGAAAGTATGGGGACAAGCAAGGAGTCCGAGTTGTAGTGTGCTGGGATGCGGGCTACAAGCACCGGACTGACCTTTATCCCAACTACAAGATTTCCCGCAGGGTGCAGAAGCCCCTCGCGGAAGGGGAAGAAGCCCCTGAGAAAACCGAGAACCAAGAAACCTTCTGGGAGCAGAAAAAGACCCTGCAGAAGGTTCTGGACCTCCTGGGTTGGGAGCAAGCCAAAGCCTCGGGCTATGAAGCCGATGACGTTATGGCTACCCTGGCAACGCAAGCCCAAGCTCGGGGGGAAACCTGCGGGGTGTATACCAACGACGGGGACTTGCAGCAAGTTGTTTCTGAACAGGTAAACGTCATCTCTGGCGGCTACGGTCAAGACAAGATCTGGACTCCCGCAGAAGTCCTTGAGAAGTGGGGCTTTGATAGCTCTCGAGTTGCAGAACTAAAGGGGCTTCAAGGAGACGGCGGGGATGACATTCCGGGTTGCCCCGGCTGCGGTATGGGTTGGGCCCAAAAGTTCCTCGGCGAGTTTGGTTCCATCGAGGGCGTTATCCAAGCATCCCAAAAGGGGACGCTCACGGGTACTTGGGCCCCCGGAGGGCTTCCCGGAAAGAAGTGGACTGCCCACAAGCTCACGGGGGCTGTCCGGGACAACGCGGAGCTAATCCGGATCAGCTGGGAGCTCTCCAAAGTCGTGAAGGACTGTCCGGTTTCAATCCCCTATGTTGCCCAGAAGCGGGGGGAAGTAGAGCGGGAGTTATTCAAGATGGCTTTCCACTCCCTCTTGGACCCTAAGAACTTCGACTTGCTCCTTAGCCTGGGGCGTAAGGAGCAAGTCGAAGAGGGTTCAGGGGATGACGTGCTGGATATCTTCGGGTAGCCTTCTAATTCCCCAGTAACGCCCTCGCAAAAGATTGTACTTTGACAGCCCCGATGGGGGACTTTAGCCAATCCCGGACTTCTGGGCGGATAGCCTCTTCTTGCTCGACGTAAGGGTCATACTCCAACTGCCAAGTGAGTACTGCCCCTGCGGGAACCTCGAACCCTACAGAGAGTTCTTCGAGGACTTCTGCAAGGCGCAAGCCCACTTGACGGGAGCGCCAGTTGAAACCCCCGACAATAACGCCGACCCGCTTTCCCGCAAGGGGTAGACCTTCCCCCCAGGTCGTCGCCCGCCCCGTCAGCGTGTTCAGCCGCTCGATGACCCGCTGCATAACTGCCGTGTGACTGCCCCACCGCACTGCCGTCGTGAACAGCGCGACGTCGCACCACTCCAGGCCGTCGTAGATGACCGGCATCTCGTCCACCCCGCCATACTTGTGAGGCTCTTTGGTGGAGTTTAGGTGCGCCCAGCAACGGTAGGGGCCGGACTTTGGGTCCCCGCAGTTCCGTTCGCCGCCCGCGTAGCATGACAAGTTCTCGACGATGTGGAGGGAAGCCGCGTCCACCCACCGGACCTCGGCGTTCGGGTGGTACGCCAGGATGCGTTCGAGGACCGCGCGGGTCATCGCCGCGGAGGTCGACTCCTCGGGGTCGTGCGTAGACGTGTGGATGGCGAGGACCTTCACGGGGACACCTTACGGAGCCAGGCGGTTGCGACCCGTGCGACCGCATTTCCACCCATCAGGTGGTCCCAGAACATGGAAACGGCTGCGGGAGAACATGACCGTTCTACGAACTCGACCAGGGGGACACGGCCCCCGTGGTCCAGGTACACGGACAATCTTTCGACATCAGAACCCGGTCGGATGCACCTTACCGCCCGTTCGCACCAGGTGTCCATCGCCCTGACAGGTGCGCCCCCACGGCGAAACGACAGGTTCCACACGTTGGCGACGCGAACCCACCCGGTGTCCGTCATCCATTCGTAGGTGGCATCTGCGACCACACCGGCGGTCCGCCCGCCGGGTTCCAGGTCCCTACGGGCGGCGTCCCACTTTTTCCACTCAGGGTTCTCACGTTCTTTGTCGATGACTGTAACCTTGTCGAAGGTTCGGCCGAGGTTGCGAACGTCGGAAATGAGTTTGTACTCATCGAAGTCTGGCGGAAGGGTGCCAGGTTCGACCCCGTGGCGGTTCAGCACACTCATCAACCCCCGGTACGCGCGCAGCCCCATCGGGACGGATAGGAACCGGGTACGGGTCACCTGGCCCGGCTCCCCCCGGTGAACCCGATCAATGGCGGCCACGGCTTTCTGGTCGCGGACGAACCCCCGCCAGTCTCCCGTCAGTGCGAATAGTCCGTTGTGGTGCACGACCTGGTGCAACGCCCAAGTACCGTGTCCGATCCCATCGGGCACAACAAACCACCGTCCTTCCGGCGAGATCCAGGCTACGCCTTGACCGGATGGGTCGCACGGGTCCCTGTACGCCGTCCTCATAGATGAACCCATCAAACGATTGCGAGTGCTTGGGTGGGGTCTTGACGGCATCGAATGGTAGTCGTCGAGCGGCGCCGCCGTGAGGTACCGGGCGGCGACCCGCTCAGCGGAGGCCCGCCGCGTCGGATACCGCTCCCGCTGCTTGCGTTCCCGCATCGGGTTCTTGCGGTCCCGCATCGGGTTTTGGGGCTTCGCCTGACCTGCCGGATTCCCCTGGTTCGCCGAAGGGTCTACGGGCCCGGACACCGTGCGCGGGTCGATGCCGGTCCTGCGGACGTAGTCGTCGAACAACGCATCCGCTCGGGCTTGCTGGCGTAGGCTAAACGTCGGTGAAGGACGCCCTCCGAGGAGGTACTCGAAGATCTCGTCCTGGACGTCGCGCGGGCAGTAAATGTCGATCGCCGCGTCGTAGGTCATATCCTCGTACCGGGAGCCGACCGACAGGAATAACTTTTCCTTCTCGACGGGGGGCCGGATCCCCATGGCTTTCCAGCACTTGACGACGTTCCGGAAGAACGATGCCCACTGCTTCGGCGTGGGCTCCTGCAACCCGCCCAACCCGTAAGCGTTGGACACTTTGATCCAACCCTCCCGTTCCAGAATGCCCTCGGCCAGGGACCGCGTGTGGAGGTCGAAATCCGAATGTTTTTCCTTCCAAACCTTCATCACCTTGCGGTTCCACGCGTTGTCCCGGTCCACATCGACGACTTCGGGGTACACCCCTTCGGAAGCGAGGAACCGCTCCTCGGCGGGCGTCAGTCGCGTCCGTAGTGCCCATGACCCCATCGAAAGGGTCGGCAGCCCCCGCGCCTCCGCCCGGCGTCGTACGTCATCCGGGATCTGGTAGACCCGACCCAACTGAAACAGGTCCTTGGGCGGCCCCTTGAGGAAAGCGTCGTTGTCGAAGACCGCCGCGTGCAAGAACGAGCTGAAAATCCTTTCGTTATTGTTGTACAACGACTTCCGGTAGGGCCTGGTAGACAATGCCTCGGCATAGGTCTCTTCCTTCCGGTTGGCCAGGGCCCACTCCGCGTGGTTGGCGACCTCGTAAAACTCACCCGTGGGGGAAATCCACGCCCAGGAGTGCTCGTCGTCACACCCGCCGGAAGCCTGTCGATGCATGCCGTTTGCCATGATTTCCCCTTAGCGCCGCGTCGAACGCAGCTTTCGATAGACTTCGCCCCACAAAGGGGCTACTTGTTCCGGGGTCCGGGCGTGCGTTAGGACCAGGACCAAGGGCCCTTCCTTCCGCACCGTTACCCATCCCGGAGCGGCAATGCGCGACCAGTCACTGCCCTCCGTGGGGACAAACCCGATACACCCGCGTCCGTTGTTCGAGATGGCCTGACGGCGCGTCCCTCGTGGGTCCGGGCCGACCCACGAGGGAATGTACGGCCGGATCCTTTCCTCCGTCTCGGCGTCTACCAGGGTCAGCGTGCCCTCACGGAGCCGATGACCGTCTTCTACAAGTAGCCGCAGGGCTTCGTCGATGCCGTCTTCTTCGTTTCCGACAAAGTGCCCCTCACAAGAAGGCGTGGTACGCCACCCTTGATCTAAGCACCAGGTAACGATTGGCCGGACGGCATCGTCGAGTTCTTCTTCGTCGACGTCCTCCGACCCCACCGATTCCGAAGGTTCGCGCCGCGTCCAGTAGAACCATGGACGACCGTCCCGCTCGGGCGTCCACCACCGTAGGAGGTGGGCCCGGTCCATGGGGACGAACGATGCGCCAAGTCTTAACGTCACTTTCGATTAATCATAGCGTTTGAAGGAGGCTTCCCGGTTGGCATCAAGTTCCATTTTTACATTGAACACATATTTGTTGTTTTTGATGCGGGGGGTAGACTGAGTCTTTAACACATTCAAAGAATAACGCCGTACTACCCAATCGAAGGGGTTGGCCCATATCTCGAACTCCACCGACCGCCCATCCTCATACTCGTAATAGAAGACGTTTTCGGAGTATAGCTGCTCATCGTATTCCATTTCAGCATATTCCAATACATCCTTCAGGCATTTGGTCAGATCCTCCTTGCTCATATCTCCGATGATCTCTTCGATCGCATAGGGGTATTCATCGGAAGGCCAAAGGGAGATATCGTCCGGGTCCGCCTTTCGAGCATATTCCAGTTCTTCCTCATGCGCTTCTTCAAAGAATTTGACGGGAACGTACAACTCGAAACTTACCTTGACGGGGTCTAAAGGAACCTCGGCGGAGACATCGACATCGAGTCGCGGGTGCTCAATAACTTCCAAATCAAAATCAATCTCGATTTTGTCCACTTCCCAACTGTTTCGTAAAAGGTTTTCGCTCAAGACGTCTTTAAAGACGTCGTATTGATTACGGGCTACTTTCTGAAAGTTCCCGCTCAAAACCGAAGCGATGGCGCGGCGGATTTGGCCTTGGGCAGAAGAAGCCAAACGGGTAAGGATGACCCGGTCTTTGGGGGTTAGGTCACGAGGCATGATGCGCACCTTCTCGGGTTGGGGTTCAGAAGCCAGGAAGTCTCTCTTAGAGACACCGTAGTAAGCGTAAGGGTCTCGGGAATAAGAATCTTCGTCTTTACAGGTTGCACGCATTTCATCGTAAGTGTCGGAGAAGTAATCCCCGCTAATCTCATCCCCGATAACGTTCCAGAAGTGATCCCAAAGAGCTTCGGACAAGAGCTCCAGGGCGTCGTTAGGTCTTACTTCTTCCGAAGCAAGTTCAAGGTACTTTTCGCAAATCTGGTTGAAGCCGCGATCAGAACGGCACAAGATTTCAACCCAATTTTCGCCTCGCATCTCAACAATGCGGTCTACCGGGACAGCAGGGTTGATATCCAAGCTGTACATGCCCCCGTCATCCGCATCCTCTTCCACCAAGTTTTTGCACTTTTCCTTCTTGGCAATGAGGGTGGCGACTTCCAAGACCTTTTGAAAGGGCTTGCTACGGTCGTTCTTTGCAAAGACCTCGAAACCTTTCGCGACCACGTCAAGTCGCTTTAGTAGGGCATTCGAAGGAGTCATGATCCTAAATCCCTCAAGAAAGTAGGGCTTACTGCACATAGCAGTAAGCCCTATAAACCCTCTACCGGGATTTAGTCTACTTCTTCTTGAGGCTCTCTAAGAAATCCAGGGCATTTTGCATGTTACTGGAAACCTTGGGGGTTGCCCCAAGCCACCCTTGAACAAAACCTGACTGAGGGGCATTGGAGTTCGGGGCAGACTTCTGAGTCGCTGCTTTCGGGGAGATTTTCTTGCGAAGGTCTTTGAGGTCCTGAAGGTACATATCTTCAGGACGGGTGGCTTCTACCCGGGCTTTGTCCTGAACCTTCTCCGCCAATTTGGATTGAAGATCCTGGTACTTCTCAAGAGTCAGGGAGTAGATCGGCATAGAGAGCAGGTAGTCATAGCTCTCCTCCACTTTACGGAGACCCAAGCTCTCGAATTCTTCAACCAAGTCTTTCTTGGGTCGATTGCTTACTTTGAGGGAACCCCCGACTACAGCTTGAAGAAACTTGACCCGGTCCTCAAGAACTTCGATTTCACGGGTCATCTGCCCCAGAATGTATTCTTTGCGCTTGCCGTAGTACCCCAAGCGAAAGTTGGTAAAGTAGAGCACCAAATCCTGAGGGGTGTCAAATACCTTGAGCTTGCCCTTTTCATCCAGGGTGGTGATGTTCTCCGTCGCGGATTCGTGCATCTTTAGGACGGCTTCAAGTTTGTCCTCGGCAAGAATCTCTTGAAGCTTGACCCGGGGAAACTTGAGTAGATACCTCACCCGGTCCGAAGAAGAATCCTCGTAGCCGTGAAGGATTCCTTTCTCAATCAAACTCTCCAGATGCTGCTCGTACTTCTCGTAGGTAAAGCCGGGCGGGATCTCGGTGACCTCTACCTGGGCCGAGTTCTTTACCGTGTACGCCCCGGAGAAAGTCCAGCTCTTGCCTCCGGAAGAGGCTTGGGCTTTGACTTCCCCGTGAAACCCATTGATCCAAGGTTTGAGTTCTTGCGAAGTAGAACCCTGAGTAAGGACTTCGGTTACAGCGTCGATCAAATCGAGCGGGTGTCGATTCAAGATGTTGGTTGCGAAACCAACGGCGATACCCGAACCCCCATTTAACAAGACGGTCGGGATAATCGGGAGAAAGAACTTGGGTTCGATCTCCTCGCCCTCTTCGAACTGAGGGGTAACCAACTCGAAGTCCTTGTACAGGAGGCGGAAGTTCTCGTTGAACTTTACGCCAACGTACCGGGGAGCACCAGCTTCCGGGGAGCGAAGACTTCCAAACTGGCCGATGCCCTGAAAGATAGGCATGGAGTTCTTGAAGTCTTGGGTCATCCCGATAATAGTGGCGTCCAAAGACCCGTGATGAAAGAAACTCAGGGCAGCGGCTTGTCCCCCCAGCTGGAAAACCTTGAGGGGCTTCTCATTGCCGGTCTTCCAAAGCTTGTTCGCCGCAAAAGCAATCTTTCTTTGGGAGGGCTTAAACCCGTCCACCAAAGAGGGGATTGCACGGTTCTCGATCGTGTAGATCGCGTAGTTGCGGTACTCGGTATCGAAGAAGTCTTCGGCAGTACGGACAGGCACGGCACTCATAGTCGAGTCTCTTTTAGGAAGGGTTACGGGGTGAGAATCTTGTCTTTGCGGGGCTTTACGTTTCCTGCAAACCAGCAGTCAAGAACTCCCCGCAAATCTTTTCCAGGAACGATCGCAAACATGTTCGGGTTCTGGATAATCTCCTTGTACTCCGAATCCTCGAGAGCGGCAAGACCCTTTTTGTAAGCAATGTCCCACTTCTTGAGTTCGCGGGGACCTTGCTCTGACTGCCACTTCTCGAACTCTTCGTGAGTGTAAAAGGGGATCGTCGTTCCGGCCTTCTTGACCACCACCAAGGGGGTCATTACCCGAAGAATCCTCTGTTCCGTAAAGAGCTCGGGCCAGTACCTCCCGAAAAAGTTTACCAGCAAGCCCGTGATGCTATCCCCATCAGGGTCTGCGTCCGCGTAGATCAGAATCTTCCCGTACCGGAGATCCTTCGGCTCCTCGCCCATCTTCAGGCCGATCGCAATCAGGAGGCTCTTGATCTCGTGGTTCTTCACCGCATCTACAGGGGCCATTTCAGCAACGTTCAGAACTTTGCCTCGAAGGGGGAAAGCCCCCTGTAGCATAGGGTCCCGGTACTTGCGGAAAGCACTGGTAGCGGAATCCCCCTCGAAGATCGAAAGGGTGCACCGGCTACGCCCAGCCGTGGCTTTGGCATCAATCAGCTTGAGTACCTTCTCCCGCCCGACCAGTTTGTTGAGTTCCCGAAGCTTCTTCCTCTCTTCGGCAAGAGATTTCTGCTCCGCCCAGTCCAAGATCCTCTGGATAATCTCCGAGGCAAAGACCTCTTTGAGCAGCTTCTCTGAGGGCTCCCACTTAGACCCAAAGTCCCGAACTTCGGTGATCAGCTTCTCTTTGGTTTGAGACGAGAAAGCCGGGTTCACGATATCCGCTTGCACAAACAGGAAGATGTGGTTGCGGATTTCCTGGGGCTTGAGGTCGATCTTGTGCTTTTTCTTGAGCCGCTCCCGCAACCAATTCACAATCTGGTAAGTCACGTACTCAACGTGAGACCCACCGTCTTTGGTTTCCACCGAGTTGACGTACGAAACCTGGGTGAAAGAACCCTCAGAAGGGGCCACCCCGACTTTCCAACGCCCCGACTCTTCGTAGAAAAGGTTGCTATCCTGAGGAATGTACATCCGACAGTAGTTCTGAAAAGCCGCAAAAGAGAAGACCTCTTCCGCGGAAACCCCAGACTGACGGAGAACAAACTTGATCTTTAGCTTGGGGTTGCAAGCGGCCAAATCCAGGCACCGCTTGCGCATCATCCCCGCATGATCTTCATCTACTTCGGTTAGGGTAAACCGACTCAAGTCCGGAACGAAAGAGATCTCCGTGAACCCGGTCTTTGACTTCTTGGGGGTTACCTGAGCTTCCCCCTTTTCCCGCATGTTATTCTTGTACGTCTGGTCAAACTCACTCTTGCCGTCGTGAGTCCTTACCCGGAACTCTTTCGAGAAGATGTTCGTAAGGGTAGACCCGACGCCGTTGGTACCGGCTACAAGTCGATCCTCAGAATCGTCAAAGTTACTGCCGGCTTTCAGATTCGAGAAAATCAGCTCCGGAACCCACTGGTCGTACTCGGCGTGCTTGACGACTGGGATACCCCCGTTGTCCCAAACTTGGATCAGACCCTCGTCCCGGTCTACCAGAACTCGGATCTCGTTTAGTTTGGGGTTACGGCGGTGCTCGTCGACCGAGTTGGAGATGATCTCGTCGAAGATCTTCATGAAAGCCGGGTTGTAATTGACCCGGCGAGAAGTCATAGCCCGTAGGGGCTTGGTACCTTCTTCCTCTTGTTCCCGCTGAGTAAGAAAGAACACGTCTTCCTCACGGGGCTTGGTTGACCCGACGTACATGCCGGGTCTAAGAAGAACGTGCTCGATATCATCGAGCTTCTTGTACTTTTCCTCTACGGACTTTTCCATGAGACCTTACTCCTCGCCCTCAGACGCAGAAGATTCCTCCCCTTCCGAGAGATCCACCTCTTCAGACTCAGAAGAGTCTTCCCCTTCAGAATCAGAAGGGTCCTTGCTCGGATCTTCCGAGGATTCAAAATCAAAGGCCGGAGGCTTGTTCAAAGGGTTGGTCGGATTTACGGGGGGAGTCTTAACAAAGCCGTAGAACTTCTCCGCGAGTACCATCACTCGATGCAAAGTGGGCGGGCGAATAACCGTAGGAGGGCGCCCTTCGAACCGAGCCACTGCCTCTTCTACCTTTACTCTCTGCTCCCACTCGTTGAAAATGACACTTCGGGCTTTTTCAAGCAGGGCATACCTGAGCTCTACGTCATCCATGAGGTTCCTCCTAAGAACAGAAAGGATTACGGTTCTTAGGTCTCAGGCTACCCGTCAGCCGAACTTAGAAAGTGATGCGCCAAGTGATTGTCAGCCGGGCAGTTGCGGGCTTCGACAAAACCGAGAAGCTCAAATAGTTCATCAGGATGTCGAGACTCGAAACATCCACTGTAGTATCCCGAAGCGGGAAGATGTTCGGGTTCAGGTTTAGAACAAGAGGGTTTCCGGACTCTGTTGAGAAAATTCCCATCTCGTTGAGGGGGCCGACGGCTTCACCCTCATCGAACGTGCAGGTAAAGTCTACGATGTTGGTGGGGATGGCAACAGCATTGCCCGAACCGTCACGAAACACCGTAGAGGACCAAGGCTTGCGGGCAATTTCCGCGTTGAGCCTTCTTTGCTTTGGGTCCGGGGCATCCGGAGAAAGAAGAGGCCCCGTAGCACCCGTACCAACCGCAAGCATGTTGGCACCAAAGTTACGGGAATCCGGATCCCGGAACAACATAGCGGCAAGAATACTGGCATCCAAGGTGATGACGTTCTGTCTATGATCCTGGAAAAGAACTTCCCCGGTAGAAGCCTCTTCCATCAAGAAGAAAACCTCACCCTTCGCTCCGGGAAGGCCTGCTTTCTTAGCCAAACTTAGGGTATCCCCATAGGTAATCTCAAAGCCCATCTTGGTACTCTCCCGGGAGGGTCGAAACTGATCTTTAATGATGGCCAAAGGGTTCCCCTACAGGAAGTTGACGATAGTTAGAGTACCGCTCAAGCGAAAGCCCCAGGATTCTCCTTTATCGGAGAAGCCGGGGGCTTTCTGAATTTTAGGTAGCCCTGCTGAGGATCAGGACTTCTTGACGAACTTCTTCACGACGAAGAAAGCCACGCCCAGAAGCAAGGAAATCCCGAGAAGGATCTGACCGGCTTGGAAAGCGTCGATCGCCGACTTGGTCTGCTCGACAGCTTCGACTTCGTTCGCGGGGACGCCTTCCGTGGCGGGAGTAACCTCAGCTGCAGGAGCCTGACCTTCGGCGGGAGCCGAAGCCGGAACGCTCTCCGGGGCCGGGGCAGCTTCGGTTGCAGGAGCCTGCCCCGCGACCGCAGGAGCGGCCTCGGGGGCAGGGGCAGCCGGAGCCTGAGCGAAAGCTACAGAAACTGCCAGCAAGAGGGACATAAGAGTGGCCATAGCGCACACCTCCGAGAAACGGTGAGGTATAGCCGAAGTACCGGGATCGCTCAGGTCAGAGACTCCCCCAGATCTTCCATCATTTCCTCGATGGCTTTCTTTACCCCGCCGCTGTTGTCCAAGGAGTAAATCCTACGGAGAGCTTCCGGGTTGGAAGCATACTTCTGCAAGCTTGCCTTACGGGTTTTCCAATGCGAGGTAACGTCCCAAGCAAAGTCCTCGGTCGAGACTCCTACCACTTCTTGCGCTTTCGGGGCGGGGATCTTGGGAACGCTATGCGCCGCTTCCAGGGCGTCCAAGACCGTGTTGGCCATGAGGGACAAGTCCCGCAGAGAAACCGGCTGGCCGTTCCAGGTTTTGCCGGTCTGGGCCCAACGACGCAGGGCTTTAACCCGGAAAGCGAAATCCTCCGGAAGCAAAGATTCCTCTTCTTCGTCCTCCAAAATCTGGACCGGGGCTCTTTGGGGCGGAACGGCTTGCGGGCGGGTTCCGACTTTGCCGATCACTACCCCTTCCTCTTGACCCCCGACGGAAGAACCCCCGGAAGAAGTAGAGACGCCCTCATTGGCATAAACCCTCTTGGGGGGCCGGGCAGTAGCTGCTTCGGGGAGGATATCTTCGATCTCGTCCCCTGCCATGGCTTCGGCGACATCCCCAGTGGGCTTGTTGAGGCGGACTTTTTCTACTGCCAGGGTTTTCGTCTCCAGGCTCTGGAGGGCTGCCCGGTCCCCGGAACCCATCTCTACGGGGGGAGCTTTTGCAGGGCTCTTGATCCGGCTAACCACGACCCCTTCTTCGGGGTTGGAAGAAGCTTGCTTGGTTACCGAAGAGTTCTGGCGGACTTCCTTGCGGTTGCCCATGTTCTGCTCTTCGTCGTGAACCGTCATCACATTGACGGCCTGGCGCTTTTCGCCGGAAGATCTCGCAGAGTGAACCTGAATGCCCGCACTCTTGGGCGTAAAGGTAGTCTCCGAAGAAGAAACCGGAACCAGCCAACCTACTTTGATGGCCCCCGCAATAGCCGAAGGCTGAGACAACTTGATCTCCATCCCATCTTCGGTTTTTAGGGTGGTGCCGTTAAACTGAACGACGCTGTCCACTTCGAGAACTTGATCCAACCCGCCAAGGTGGATCTTGTGCACTACGCGGTAAGACTGAAAGGCCATAACGAATCTCCTGGGAGTTAGGCTTCGAGGGGTTTGCGGGGAAAGAACAAAGCCGGTTGGGGTTCGGGCGAAGACTGCAAACTGTCTTCGATCTTGCTTAGGATTACCCGTAAGAAGTCTGGACTAACTCGAATCCGAGACTTTACTTGAGCCCGGTCTTCGGTTTCCGAGTAAAGGCAAAAATCCAAGAGTATCTCTGCCCCATCTCCGGACAAACGGAGGGCATTGGCATAAACCCCAAGGGCGTCTTTTTCTGGGGGGTCTACCGGGCAGTTAGACTTACGGTAAAGCAAGAAGTCCCCTTATGGGCGATCATGACCCGCAGTGCTTCAAACCTTACCCGCCCGGAAACTAATCGCCCATAGAGCCCGTCGGGTTAGATGCTTTGCCTATAAATTCCGAGCAGGTAGCGCGGTATAATTCTCGAGTGGGGTAACAATCATGGCTTTCTCGAAAACTTCAATCAGCATGACCCGCCCAGTCCCTGTACCTTTGGGGGACAAGTCCGAAGTTACAGTCCCGGGGTCAGAGAAAGTCCCCGCCGTGGGGGAAGAAAGAGGGGGCAAAGTTTGGGATGGAGAAAATTGGGTTCCCAAAAACGAATGGGAGGCCTCTCAGGCCTCCGAGTAAAGTCTCACTTCATTGAGAAATAAACCGCAGTTCCGGCTCCAAGAAGAAGAGAGCCGGTAACCGTCCAAGCGGTCAAAGACTTTCGTCCCTTATAGCCCAACGGTTCGCATAGTCGATGTATTCACGACCAACTTCAATCTTGCGGCCTCCGAAGTCGAACCGGAAAAACTCCCAGCCGTTTTCGTCCTGCCCCTTCTTCTTCGTGTCTGCCGAGGCTTCAAACAATAGAAGAAGTTGCTTTATCCTTCGAGCATCCAACAACATAGCGACTACCTTGCCTCGGTAGTTCCGGGAGGGCTTGGTTTTGAAACCTTGCGCCTCTACTTGCTGGAGAACTTCCTTGAATGGCGTCGAAGGGCCAATGACAAAGGGGCCTCCTGAGGGCTTCGCCTCAGGCTTTACATACAGCGCCTTCCAGGTATCAATAGGCATGTTGTAGGAGTCTATGACCGCTTGAGCCTTTTCTGCAGAAAGTCCCTTGATCGGCTTTATTCCGTCTGCTTCTCCCCACCCAAACCCAAGGTCCCACAAAAATTCAGAAGGTTTTCCAAGATTTTTGAGAAAGATATGCTTAGGGTTCTTCATCATCATTTTGATAGCATCTACGACTGCCTTACCCGAAGCTGAGACAACCCTTTCTTCGGCATGTTCGGGCTTACTGGCCCCGAACATGCTGTCCATACCGCCAATCTGAGCCCAGGAGGTCACTACAAGGCGAACCTTGTTCCCCTCAAGGTACACGTAGAGGGCATCGCCATAGTACCCATCTTTCACAGAAAGCGAGCCGATTTTGGGGCCCGAAGAGGTTTTGATGAGCCCTTCTTGGGCGAGGATTTTTCTGAGGGACATAGGTTTTTGACCTCCTACCGAAGAGTGAAGTAAACCGCAGTTCCGGCTCCAAGAAGAAGAGAGCCGGTAACCGTCCAAGCGGTCAAAGAGGACTTACGAGCCGAGGCAAGTTTCCGTTTGAGTTCCGCGTTCTGGGATTCCAAATCCACGGCTCGACGGATTAGATCTTGCTCTCTGTTGTGGGACTCTAAGAGCTTGGAGATGCACAAAGAAGACTGCTCGTCGCTTTCGGACAACAGGGAAGAATAATCATCCCGAAGTCTAATAAGCGCGGGCTCGCAAATCTCGAGCTTCTGAGCTTTCTGCAAAGCCGTCAGGTAATAGCTCTCGGGAAACAACCAAGACTTTACAGTCACGGTCCGGAAAGACCCCCCTACGGAGGGGTAGACCCGGCTGCCCGGCGCCACGTAAACGATTTCTTTGGGGAACTCCTCCCCTGCGAAAGATTGCCCCGTGAGAAATACCAGGGCTACCCAAGTTCGAAGGAAGTTCAAAACGAACCTCCTTTGAACGCTTTGTTGCCTTGCGCGGTTAGGTTTTCAGGAGTCGGGGCCACGACGTTTTCCCCTTCTTTAAAGGCTCCCGGTTTTACTGCACCCATTTGTTGAATGGCAGAATCTGCCCCGGCAAGAGCTTGACCCCCAGTATTCTGAATACCGCTTTGTTTTTCCTTTAGGGCCTGAACTTCTTTGTCTCGGACTTGTTTGGCCAGACCGGCCAACAAAGCGGAGACTGCCCCCCCGGAAGCGGAAGCAGCCCCACCGCCGTTTAGATACCAAAACAAAGCCCCCACGAGAAACAAGACGGCAAAAGCCACCAGGGACCAGAAGAGGACTTTGCTTTTGGCCATTAGACGTTGGTCTCTTTGATCTGGCGGTCGATGTACCGCTTGAGGGTCATGAGCTCTTTCTGAGTGCGAGCCGGATCCGCGATAAAGCGGGGGTTCATCTCCAAACGCGCAATCGGGGGGCTGATCATCTTGCGAAGCTCAGCCGCCATAGAAGAGTTCGGAAGTTCGGACAAGAGGCCCTGAATCTGCCGAAGGTCTGCCAAGAGGGCCGGGGCGTTGTCCTGGGTTACATCAAGACGGGCCTCAGAAATCAAACCCGAAAGTCGGCGAAGGTCTCCGACATTCTTGGTGATGCTCTGAGTACCCCAGCCGAAAGGGGGTTTGCGGGAAAGCCCGACCGGGTATTGACCCACCGGGCGGCTCTTCATCGCGTCGGAGTATCCCCGAGACTTTATGCGCTTGTTGTACTCAGCGTCGAGAAGCTTCTTGGCCGTAGCGAAATCCAAGCCGTACTTGTCAAGTTCGGCCCCGCTTATCTTACCACGGCCCAGGCTGTCGGTAAGGGCACCCCAACGGCGCTGGTACAGCCAAGTGCCGTCCGGCTGCTCCGAGATCATGCCCTCGTAGAACTTGGAGTTGTTCTCCGCCGCGTCGATCTTGTACGTCATGAAAGCCAGGCCCTGCCTTAGTGCAGAGGGCGTAGCCAAGATCGGCCGGTGCGAAACTTTGCCGTGAGAAGCTTGCCGGGGGAGCAAGCCCTCTTCGATCAAGAGGGCACGGAGAGAAATGGGCATAGGGGGAAACCTCAAGGGTTAGGGGATAGGGGGAAACTCGAAATAAACTCTCTAACGGGGATTTAGTTGGCAGCTTCCAAGACCCCAGAAGTAACGACTGAACTCAGAGGTAGGGGGTTCCCCCCTTCAAGAACAAACTCAGTCGCAGAAAGCGGGGTGCCTCCCGCAAGAAGGCTTCGCACAGAAAGGTCTGGGAGGCCCGCCCAAGGTCCGAGTCTCGAGAAAGGGGAAGTCGAGAAATCTTCGATGATGTAAGCCGCTGCGCCGCCCCCAAAGATCCCAGGAATGCCGTCTGGGTTGGGGTTTGTGCCCGGGTCCGCACTGGTAGGGGGCACGTTGTCCCCAAATAGAGGGCCCCAGGCTTCCATGTAAGGCGTTACAGTTACAAGACTCATAGCGAAGTCTTGGTTTAGCCCCATAGACCCGGAACCTCCCGAAAGCGGAGCCCAGTTGCTGGCCCTGGCATTCGGGTAAAGGACCATGCCCATGTTTAAGGCAGGACCCAGATTTGTGTTCTGATAAGTCCCCCCGGAAGCTACCAAAACCGTGCTCTGGTTGAAGTGCGTAGAACTCCCCGAAATAACGGGACTGCGCCCGCCCCAAGTTCCCCCTGGGCCGCCTTCTACGGAGAACTCGTTGGCAGTGAAAGAGCCCGAAATCCCGATTTCGGCCAAACCCAACCCGGGCCCTGGACCATCGCAAATCGGAGAGATATAAACGTCTTCTCCGAATTCTTTCTCACAGTACTCCATGCTCGCGTACCGAGAACTCGGATCTTCCTGAAAGCCGACAAACTGATGAAAGTCGGGAGGGGCAGGGGTTTCCTCTGGGTCCAGAGAATCCGCAGGGTCGGTTATTGGGGATCCGGGAAATACCCCTGACGCCGGAAAAGCATCCCGGCTCTTTGGTACCGGGGGCGTACCCGCATTGAGCTGAGTCGGGGAGTTCCAAACTGGCTGAGAGCACAAGTATTCTTTGGTGTAAGGAGCCCCCGCCGCGAAAGTCACGGTCACGGGATAGTTGGCTTCCGGCAGGGGCGTGTTTAGGACCAAGACTTGCGTAGCGGGGTCAAAGCTCCACCCCGAAGAAGGTAGAACCACCCCTGCTACTTGAACAACGAAAACCCGACGGGCATAGATAGCCGAGTCCGACACTTTGACCAGAGTGCTTGTCCTGGAGAACACCGTCCTAACTTCGGGGGTCTCATCGTTCAGGAACTCCCCGGAGGTAACCGTGAAAGCCCGGTTGAGGACCATGTTCTGTGGAGCTATACCAAAGCCGTCCACGTCCCCCCGGATCTTGTATCGGAGGAAGTCCCACCTGGACTGCGTAATGGCCCGAGGATCAGGGCTACCGAACACTACAGTGCCCCTTGACTTTTTGTTTACCGGGATCTCTGCATACTCTACAGAGATCCAAGCTGCAGTTGGATCCGTAGTCTGGGTTGCAAAGTTGCCCGTGAAAGCCGGGGGAGGAGGGATGTCCGGGCGATAGAAAGTAACCCCCCAAGTGGGATCCAAGTACAACCTGGAGTGTAGGGAGTTTCTCCAATCCATCGGTACGGGGATAGCAACCAAGGAAGAGTTCGGTGCCCCCGAGGTATCAGACCTTGGGATCCGGTAGCCGTTGATATGGGAAGGATCTCCCCCCTCCAGGAGTATGCCGAAAGTTCTACCCAGGATAGAACCCGGTTTGGCTATTGGGCGCAGGGGAATACAGCTTGCGGAATAAACCAGGGCTGTGACTCCCCCAGAACCCGCAAGCCTAAACACTGCCTCAGGAGGTTCCGCACCTTGTGCGAACAAGTTTAGGGCTACCGTAGAAGTAACAACGTCGTCTACCACCAAGACTACAGAGTTGGAAGCGGGGTCAAGTAGAACCCGATAAGTGTGCTTGTTCCCGTCCCCCCAAGCAAAGGGCACGCTCTGTACAAGATTTAGGTTTCGATCCAGGAAAACCAGAGCCCCGGTAGCAAAGCCCAGAAGTACAAGTCGGGTTTGACTGCCGGCAAGGTTTCTTACCCGAGCCCCTGAGAGCAAGCCAATTCCAGGAGTTCCGGAGGGGGTCCCCGAAACAATCTGAACTTCGAGTTCTGATACCAGACCCTGGTAAGAAACTTCTACAGGATCCAAGATCCCGCGGGCGTAAGCCACCCCCGAAGAGGGGGACTTCTCAACCAAGAGTTTCTGCCCTTCGGGGTAAACCACGGGGCTGCCGACTTGTCCAGTCTTTGTCCAGCCCGAATCCTCAAGGTATTGCAGGCCCGAAATAGAAGCCTGTGAGAAATCCGAAACGATCCTTCGCCCGGTTTCAGTGCCCCCAGAAGGCACCGGGTAAATGCCCTGCACATAAAGTAGGGTCTTGAAAGAAACTTCTCGAACCCCGTCATTTAGCAGGACTTCTACGTCTCCCGCCCCAAGTCGCCCCGATTCCACTTGAAACTTGGCATCAAGATCCAAGGTTACTCGGTTCGAGAAGTAAGGCTCCACCCTCTCATAAGCGAATTCGAGATCCAAACCCTCAGTGAGGGGGGCAGAAGTGCTCTTGATGAGAGTCTGGTTTCCGGCGGGTTGAACTGCCGCGTACCCGTAGCCGCCCCGGATGTACCAGGGGTCGTTCGGGTCCTCTTGGGGGGTTACCCCCATTTCGGTGTTTACGGTCAAACCCTGAACCGTGTTGAGGACCCTTTCCGGGATGTAAGTGTACTTGGTGAAATCCCAATCTGAAGTGTTGCGGGTCTTTCTGGACACCGACCCCCAAAGGGTCACGGCTTTTTCCAGTGCCGGAAGGACCAAAGAAGTTTGAGCCGGGTAAGGGGTCAGGAAAGAAACTTCCCCGATCAACCCCGAAATAGACCCCGCCAGGTAAGCCTGGGCAGAACCTTCCAAGAAAGAAACCTGAGCCCGAACCGAAATCAAGTCTTCCCAAGGCACTTCAAACAGGATCTCGAAGTCAGAGTTCCCCCAAAGGGTTACATCTTCCGGCAGTGGGGGTTCCAAGGTAAGGAGGATCTTTCCCCCGGGTACAGCTTCAACCCCACAACCGGAAATCTTGTAGACGCCCGCCTGTGGCCCCTCTGAGACCCTAAAGCGAGTCCCGGTACCAACCCCGAGGGGAAAGCCTGAAGAAGAAACCAAGACTTGATTTTGGTTGGTCGCCGTGGCTTGGCTTGCAGGGCCGATTTTCCAACTCGACTGAAGTTGAGGGTCTTCCCCGTTTAGTAGGATCCCAAGATGCTTGACTCCGGAAACCTCTAAAGCCCCGACCAAGAACAGATGCCTGCCCGTGTAAACCCCAAAGCCTACGCCCGTAAACACGCCATCTGAATTCCAGTCTTTGACCCGGAACCTGCCGACCTGAGTTAGAACGCCATTTAGGGCAAGGTCAAACTGCCGACGGTAGTAAGCCGGCTGCCCGACCCCATAAGGTCCAGACAAACCGTCTACGATTTGATAAGTACCGTCCCCCAACAAACCCCCGGAGTCCTGCCCGACCAAACTCCAAGGGGTTTCCGCTTCTTCCGGGAGAGACCTACCATTGAAAGTTCCGGTTTGGGTAAGAGCTTCCGCCGTAACTTTGCCGATAGAAATTGCATTTGGGTTACGGTTCAACTGCAAAGTGGTCGGCTCATTTAGCAGGGCCGAATACCCACCTCTTTGAAATCCGATGTATCTGTGGGCGACGATTTTCGGGGAAGGCCGAACGTAAGGGCCAAGGACGACGCCCATGGGAAAGCGGTTGTTCTTGGTTGCCCCCGTTGAGTTGGCTGGGAGAGGGGATAAAGATCCTGGGGTATGACCTACCGCTCGATCCCACAAGTTCAAGCCCAGGCCCCGGGTGTTCAAACCGGCCAACTCCATGGCGGGGTTTACAAACCAAATGTAATCCGCTTGTACGGTGGTAGTCCCCGAAGGCGTTAGCGGGATTGGCAGTAAGGGGTAAATCTCCCCAACATAGGGATTGACCCCTACGACTTCTACGGGGACCCCGTTTACCCGGACTTCTACATCTTGCTTCTGAGCCGGGGTCGGATCCCCCCAACCCCGAACGAGCGGTCCCCGCTTGGTAAGGATCCGGTCTCGGGTAAGCAGGGAAGAACCTACAAAGTTCGAAGTCAAGCCGTGGATAAAGTTCCAGGCACTGGTAAACACGGTCATCGAAGAAGTAAGTCGAACTTCCCTTACTTGAAACAACGAAACCGAGTGCGCTGGTCCCAGGAGTACCCGGGTGCCGGGAGCGAAAAGGGGAGCCCCCGTAGCAGAACCCTCCGCGAAAGTCAGCAGGGGAACCCCGTTGCCCAACAGGGTGTAGAAGCCCCCTTTCTGGTTGCGGATCAGGGTGACCAAACACTCCCCGAGGTTCCAAGCGAAGATCACGCTCGCAGAGTAAGCCCCGCTCGAAACGCTTAGGATCTTGGATCCGAGGTTGTCCGCCAGGTAGATATCCACCTGGGTGGTTCCATCGCAAACCGACAAAGCAGCGAAAATCGAATTAACAACTGGGGGGGCGATACTGGCAGAAGAAGCGTCGAACAAGAAGTCGGCCCGGAAAGTAGAAGCCGGCGCAATCTTGCCTGAAGTGTCCTGGAACTCCCACCCGTAAGTGTTGCCCAGGGGTTTGCTTAGCAACAACCCGGAAATCACCGAAGCGGAAGAAGTTCCGGTGCCTACCTCAACCCCGATAAACTCCGGATCATCATCCGGCAGTACGTTGCCCTCGTAGGCATAAGCCAAAGCGGGGCCTACCACCAGATTGTACAACGCCGAAGTCATGTAGTTGACTTCAAGGCTTATCCTGGAGAGTAAAGCCGGATCCTGGGTCGCTGAAGCCACTACCGGGGATACCGGATAATCTGAGCTGATCGGGTAAGCCGAGGGGTCTTCTACGCCGGGGCTAAACTGAGATTCCGGGAGGAGGTTCTGAGGAAAGCCCCCCGAGTCAAAGAAATCCAGACGAACAGTCTTGCCGTTGTCCGGCAGGGGGAGGGAAACATTTACAGAAGAGACGTCCCCGAAGGCTAAGAAAGTGGACACCGTAGGAAGGATCGGGTTGTTATCGAGATCTTCAGGGCCGGTAACCGTAAGGTCGTATTCCCCACCCAGGGTAGATCCTGAATGGGTTAGAATAACCGAAACCCAACCCCCGAAATCTCCCGGCTCGCCCCCCACTACAGAAACCACACTTAGGGGTGCCCCAAAGACCGCCGTAAATGCGTAGTTGCTTGGGTCAAACAGAGCGGGATCGTCTTTCATCCCCTCTGAGAAAAACACTTCGACCTGAAATCCGTTCAGGGAAGTAACCCCCGAAACAACAGGGTCTGCAAAGTCTACGGACCCGTATGGGTCCAGCCCGTAAGATTCTCCGCCGTAACCTCCAGGAAAAGGTACGGGCAAAGAAGTCGGGGAGAGAACGGAGTACCCATAAGGGGCTCCGCCATAACCGAAACCCCCAAGGGTCAAACTCGGAAGGTAAACGGGCAAAATCAATCCCCTCAGTAAAGGCTCAGGAGGAGCGTACCGGGAAGATCAATATAGCCCCGCTACCGCTTTGTGCGGGCCACTACCTCGGAGTCTTTTTCTCGACGAGCAATACCAAGGTGTCCAAGACGTAACAGGAAGCACTGGAAGCAAAAGCCCAACAAACCCCACTGATGAGCATTTCCCATAGGCTTTTCTGGAGGGTGTCCGGGAATACCAAAGCCAGCCATACCAGCCAGCCCGTATGAAAACCCGTGCAGTAAGGGCACTCGAACATTCGGTCGAAGAAGTTCTTGCCCTCCCCGTCCCGAAAGATTGGGATTAGTCTGAGGTTTCCGAGAAAGGGGATTTTGTCGTTCATAACCCCAAAGCACAACCCGTAAGAAGCCACAATGAAAAGAACGAAGAGCATCAGGAACCCCCCAACTTAACGCCGAAGAAACTCGTAAAGAACCCCCGCCCTTTGTTTGGGGAAGGGTTGGCTTCCGGATTAGCAAGCGCCTCGGGGTTGCCCCGGGAAATCCGGCAGCAAGAAGTCTTTGCCGAATGTGCGAAAACCGAAACCGAATCTTCGATAGAGTCCGGGATACCGTTTTCGTCGCAATCCATACCCAGGTTTAGTTGAAACTTGTGGTTGAGGGCTTCAACCAAGAGCTTCCTTTCCGCGACGATTTGAGGTCCTGGGTCGGGAATATTCGCGTAGACTTGCTCTACGTGAATCAATCTAAGAACCGCATCTCCCAAACCCATATGGAGTTCATGCTCCACCCTTTTCTTGGGGGCTTCGGGCTTGGGTTCCTCGGGCTTGGATTGTCTCGAGCGCCCCCTGGAAGAAGTAACTCTAAAGTCTTCGGACATACTTGGACCCCCTTGTAAGTCTACCGCTAAAAGTAAACAGGCCCGTCCCCAACTTAGGAGACGGGCCTGAAGTTACCGCTAAGGCTTAGGGGTTCTTAGCGATAAACTGGGGCTGGAACAGCATGATGGCGGTGCTGCTCGGGCCCCCGTTATGCGAAACGATGTACCCGACTTTGAACACGGTGGTGCCCGATGCCGTGGGTGCCGTGGTGGTCAATGCCCCACCCGTACCAAGGTAAAGGGTCTTGCCTACATCTCCGCTGGTCAAACCCGTAAGGGCCGTAGAAGAAAGCAAACCCGAGATCGAGCACATGGAGAAAGTGGTCCCGGCAGAAGCTGCGGCCCCCTGGGCTACACCGTGGACGTTTCTTTCGGGGTCGGTCGCTGCATTGTTCGCGGCTTTAAAGTAGCGAACCGAAGAAGAACCTGCGTCCCATTCCGCGACAACCGCGTCTCCGTTGGCGAGGGTTTCCCCTGCGACAACTCGAAGACCGCCACTCCGCGTAAAGTTCACGAAATTTTGGGCTTCGATCAAAGCCGAAGAGAAAGTCGCGGAATCACCGATCTGAACAGTGGTCTTGGCGCGCATAACCAAAGTGGCGCCGCCCGCCCCAAGGTTATCCGACTCAATGGTCAGGGTCTTGCTTCCCGCCGCGTTGGCTGACATAGACAGGTTGGTAGTGTCCTGCCCGTCGAGAGATAGGACCCCCGTCGTATCGACGGTAATGCCTCCGCTCGAAGCGTCGATATCGATCCCGCCCGCCGAAGCCTGAACCCGTACAGCGGCAGCACCCGTGCCCGCGGAAGTAACCGAGACTTGCTGAGCACCGCCGCCTGCCGCCGAGAGAGTCAGGGACTGCCCCGAACCCGTTACCGTCAAGTTGGAGTTGACGGTGCCGTCGAAGCTGAGGGAGGAACCATCAATGGTTACCAAACCCTTGGCGTCGATGTCGAGGTTGGCAGTTCCTGCCCCCGCGTTGTTTGCCGCGATGGTCAGGGTTGCGGTGCTTCCAGAGTTTGCTGCCAGGGTCAGGTTGGAAGCCAGAGCCGTGGAATCAAGGCTCAAAGCCCCGGTGGTATCGATCGTGATACCGCCCGTACCGGCGTCGATGTCGATGCCGCCCGCCGCGTTGGAAGCATTGACCCGGATTGCATCGGCTACAGCTTCCCCACCCGTCACGTTTACGGAAGAAGCCGTGGCCGTAAGGGAGAGATCTCCCGTGGAAACGGTGAAGTCAGAAGCTGCCCCCGCACCAAGAGATACTGCCCCTACCGCATCGATTTCAACCGCCCCGTCCGCATCTACGTCGAGGTTGGCTACACCAGCGCCGGAGTTGGTCGCGGAGATGGTCAGGGTCGCCGTACCAGCATCGTTCGCCGTGAGCGTAAAGTTGGAAGCCGTAGAAGTAGAATCCAGGCTGATCGCCCCGGCGGCGTCCACTTCTACTGCGCCCGAAGCGTTTACGTCGAAGAGGACAGTGCTGACCTGAACCTCGACAGCGGACTTGACATCGGTAATCCCCGAACCCGTAGACTCAAGGATCAAATCCCCCGCCACGGTGAAATCTGAGGTGGCGGCTGCGGAGATGCTAACGGCACCCGTAGTATCTACCGTGATGCCCCCCGTACCAGCATCGACGTCGATACCTCCGGAAGCGTTGGAAGCTACGATCCTAACGGCGTCAACAGCAGCTTCTCCGCCGTCAAGAACAAGGCTGGCCGCTTCCGCGTCAAGGGTCAAATCCCCTGCGGTGGTGTTGACCTTAGAAGCGGCACCGCCCGTAAGGTTCAAAGCCCCATCGGCATCTACGTCGATAACGGCTACGCCAGCGCCGGAGTTGGTCGCGGCGATGGTCAGGGTCGCCGTGCCCGCGTCGTTCGCCGTGAGCGTAAAGTTGGAAGCCGTAGAAGTAGAATCCAAGCTGATCGCGCCAGAAGCATCTACTTCGAAAGTAGTTACGTCCGCATCCAAAGAACCGTTGAGGTCAAAGAGGTTGGATACCTCTACGCCATTCGTGGCCGTGACCTGCAACTTTTCGGTTCCCGCAACAACGAGATCCCCGTCTCCACCTGAAGTGGTGATGGTGTTCCCGCTAACGTAGGCGTCTTGCAAAGAAGCCGTAGGAACCGAATAAGCTCCGTTCGAAGAGAAATCCGAATCGGTTGCATTGGCCTTGTACGCGGTGATGAAAGTGCCCTTGGCGTAGTTGCCCCCACCGCCGTCTTTGAAAGCCGAAGTCCCATCCGCAAAGATTCCAACCGCCAAGTCGATCTTGAACGCCGAAGCGGTGTTCCCGGTAGATGCCGTGAACTGGTTCTGCGCAAAGGGCGTGTAAGTGCTTACTGCCGTTCCGCCGATGCCCTTGATGGTAACCGTCTGCGGGAAAGAAGCCCCGCTAACGGACTGCACGACGTAAAGTCCGTCGTTGCTTGCCACCGAAGATCCCGTGATGGCTACGATATCTCCCGCTACCAAGAGGGTGGAAGAACCCGCGTCAGTGTAGGTAAAAGTC
>SXGQ01177830.1_pt1 | contig 68579 bp, 48 predicted proteins | sample 3178371 | NCBI WGS metagenome assembly SXGQ01 (sample SAMN11356859, study PRJNA531348) | freshwater metagenome | isolation source: freshwater sample F1-20 | place: China: Fuxian Lake, Yuxi | collected 2017-12-25
GGCGACGTCGAGGCGCAGGGCGAGCGTGCAGAGCTGGAGGACCGAGCTGGCGACGGCGCCGGCCTTGAGGTTGAAGTCTTGGAGCAGACCGTGGGCGACGGCGCCGGATTTGCCGTGGCGCTCGACGATCGTAACAAAGCACAGGCGATGCTGGGTGAAGAGATCGGCCCACGTCTCGCCGGGCTTCGGGGCGAGAGCGACTTTTTCGTGGAAGAGGATGATGCCGGGGAGAGCGGTGCGGATGACGTTGGCGGTGACGGGAGCGGTCGGGAGCGCGGGGGTGAGAGTGAGCTTTTTGGCGGGAAGCTTGACCGTTTGGTAGGCCGCGCGGGGGTAGCGGTAGCGTTTTGAAAGGGCGCGATCGAGCAGCGGCGTGATCTTGCGGTTTTTGACGAAGAGTTCGCCGCCATACCAAGTGCATTGGGGCTCGAGGGCGTCGTTGAGCAGGACGATGTCGGCCCGGCGGGCCGGAGCGAGGCCGCCGATCTCGCCGTCCATACCGTAGCGGGTGGCGGGGTGGAGGGAGCCCAAGCTCCATGCTGTCGTGGGTTTGAGGCCGGCGACGACGGCTTGGCGGGCGACCCAGTCGAGGCCGAAGAGGAAAAGATCATCGGCGTCGCGGTCATCGGTGCAGACGCAGACGCGCTTGGGGTTGGCGCCGAGCTCGGTGACGGCCTTGATCGCGTGGGGGAGCGAGTGCCAAGGAGTCGTGGGCGGGCCGCCGCGGAGGAAGATCCAAACGCCGGCTTCAAGGAAATCGTCGCCGATCTCGCGGTCGATGGCCTCGTGGGTGTCGGTGATGCCGGAGGCGGCGCCGGCGGTGACGAATTCGCGGCCGTAGATGTGGCCGCAGATGGGGCGGCCGCGTTTGAGGGCGGCGGCCATGATCGCGTGGCTGCGTGGATCGCCCATGGCGACTTGGACGAAGTCCATTTTCTCGCCAAGGGCCACGGCCTCCGGGTAGCGGTCGAAAAGCTTGCCGATTTTGGCGGCGGTGAGATCGCCGCCGGCGGTTTCGAATTGGGGCGAGGTCGCGGGCACGGTGGAGGGGACCGTGAGGAAAATGGAGAGTGGGGCTTGACGGGCATCCTCCAACATCCACTCGATGCCGGCGGAGTCGCAGACATTACCGATTTCATGGCTGTCGCAGAAAATCGTCGTCGTGCCGTTGAGCAGAGCGCCCTCGGCGTAGGCGCACGCGGTCATCATCGAGCTCTCGAGGTGGACATCCGGATCGACGAGGCAGGGGGCGAGGATGCCGCCGGCGGCGTCGAAGAATTTGGCGCGGGCGAGCTTCGGGAAAATTTTTCTGGCGGTGCCGGCGGGTTTGACGGCGGCGATGCGGCCGGCCTTCAGCCAGATCTCGCGGTCGGCGTGGAGGCGCTCGGTGTAAGTTGAAAGCAGGCGTGCACCGGTGAGGACTTGATCGGGGAGTTCGCGGCCCATCGCGACGGCGGCGAGGGTGCGGGTGAGCGTGTGGAGCGGGGCGACGGAGAAACGGGTAAGGGACATCTTAAGGTTGAGCGTTGAGCGATGAAGGTTGAGAGATCGGAAGCAGTCGGCTGAGGACGAGGGCGGCGACAGCGGTTAGCAGGGCGAGGGCCAACGCGAGCGTGGCGACGAGTTGGCCGTTTTTCGTGAGTTGCCAGGCCCAATAGGAGCCGGAGGCCAGCTCGATGGGTTCGGAGAAGGCGAGCCAGCGGGCGGAGTCGGGGGTGTGCGCGTGGATCACGAAAGCGCCGGCGGGAGCGCGGACGTAAGCGGCCCGCCACGTGTCGCCGGGAGTCTGGTCGGGGACGATCGAGGCGAGAGGAATGCCGGTGGCGGCGTCGCGCAGTTCAAGGGTGGTGCCCGGGGTGCCGGCCGCGCCGGCGGTTTCAAATTTTAACCAAGCACCCAAAGGAGCCCGAATGGGGGCGCTGGTGAACTCACGGGGGTTGGAGGCGGCGTCGGCGGTGAAGGAGCCCCACGTTTGACGATAGATCAGCGGATAGGTGGACGGGGAAAGCCCGGGGGCAGGAGGGTGGAGATTCTTCGGATCGGACGGGGCGAAGGTGGAACGCCCGGCGGTGATGGGCAGGGGCGGGCGGACCGTGGCCGGCATCACGGCGCGGAGGGCGGGGATGCCGATGCGAACAAGAAATGAGCCGGCGCCGGGGTAGGGAATCTCGTCGTGGTCGAGGTGCTTCGTGTCGCCGGTATAGAGATAGTTGCGCACGTTGATCTCGCAATAGTCGTGGTAGACTTTCACGGGCGGGAGCTCGATGACGAAGATGCGGGTGAGCTCGGATCGCGCACCCCAAACGAAGATAACGACCCACGCGAGTGCGGCGATCGCGAGGATGCGGCGGGCGGTGCGGGACAGCAGCTCGGGAGTGGCCAGCCAGACGAGGGCAAGGGCGTTGGCGATGATGCCGAAGACCAAGGTGTCGATGTAGCGCGAGGCCGGCGCCGGGCCGCCGGCGCCGCGGGCGTAACCGGTGGCGACGAGCTGGAGCCAGACCCAGACGCCGAGGCCGAGAATGAAATAGCCGAACGCGCGGGAAGGAGCGGTGAGCGGGCGCGGGGAAAACACGGCACGGAAAACGAGCCAGGTCCACGGCAGCCAAAGGATCAGGGCAAACCAAGGACTCGACGGCGCGGGCCACTGGAGGCTTTGGATGATCGTGAAGGCGAAGTCGCGGAAGTTTTCCGCCTTCAGCACATCGTGCGGAGGAAACTCGTAGCGGCTGAACCAGCCCGCCAGCGCGACGGCGGTGCCCAACACGAGCGTGGGTAGAGCAGAGTTGAACGTGCGCTCGCGCCGAAGCCATTGCACGCCGAGCAGACCGATCACGACGACCGCCCCGAAAAGGCCTGAAGCCATGCTGAAGAGGCCGAGAGCGGCGGCGGCGCCGCCGAGCCACCAGCGGCGGGAGAACGGGGCGTTAAATGGCAACAGGGCGATGGTGATCAGGGCCAAGCCGACCAAAAAAAACTGCTGAGAATGGAAGCCACCGAGGACGTTTTGCCACGCAAACGGGAAAGCGAAAATGAAGCCGAGCAGGACGGTGAACGGCGCGAGCCAACGGCGGTCGAGGTGGAGACGGGCGAGGACAAAAAAGGAGACGGCGATCGTCGCCGGGAAAAGGGCGTTGCACACCGCTTCGAGGCGCTGGTCCCAATGGCCGTTGGCGAGGGTGAGGCTGAGATTGAGGAGCTTGGTGAGGACGACGCGGTGCTCGTTGTGCGGAGTGAAAAGGGCGCGGAGAAAGTGGTCGTTGTTATACCACGGCGCGAGGAGCTGGAGGCCCTCGGCGTCCCATTGATCCCACTCGGGCATCGTCATGCCGTAGCGGTGAAACACGGTCCAGCGCACGCCGAGGATGAACGCGAACAGACAGCAGGCGAAGGCGACGGGCGAGAACGTGGCGAAGTGTTTTTTGAGCACGGACGGAGCGAGGGACGTGATCAAAACGGTCAGGACCGGGCGACGGCGAACAGATTGTAGTAGGCTGGGGTGCCCTCGGGGGTCTTGAGCGGATGGACGGTGTGAAAACCGACCTCGACGTGAGGGTAAAACTCGCGGAGCAACGCGCCCAGGCTCCAGCGCGTGAAGAAATTTTTATGGTCGGCCTCGAGCATGTGCCACGGCACCGCGAGGTAGTCGTGCAGGTAGGCGATGAGCTCGGCGTTGGGCACGGAGACGATCAGCCGGCCGGGGGCGACGCGACGGATCTCGGCGAGGAAGGCGCGGGGCTCGGCGATGTGTTCGAGCACTTCGATGCACAGTGCGGCGTCGAATGCGCCGTCGGTGAACGGCAGGCCGGAACCGTCAACCTGGGTGTGCGGCAACCCGGCGGCGGCGAGGGCGGCGCAATCGGTGGGTTTCATCTCGGCGCCATGCCAGTCGTAGCCGGCGGCGCGGAGTCGGGTGCCATACCAGCCGAGGCCGCAGCCGACATCGACCGCGCGGAGGGGAGGTGGTCCGAGGTAGCGTTGGGCAAGGGTGAGCATCTCGCCGCTGCCGACGGCGAGCGAGGGACCGGAGCCGTAGATGTGTTCGCGGTTGTGGAGGGCGATGAGCTCAGGCGTGAGGAGAACTCCGAAGGGATTCTGGCGGTGGTCCTGATAGATCACGTGAATCGAATGCTCGACGAGCGTGATGGGCGGGCCGCCGTCCCTGAGGTGCACGAGGACGGTGAAGCGACCGGCGCCGCCGAATTTCGGCTGGGCGGCGTAGCCGAAGAAACGAAAGGCCGTGGCGGCCGTCGGGGGTAAGGCGTGGGTGGCGTTGACGTCGGCGCGCACAGTGAGCTGCGTGGTCGAACCGATGGAGACGCCGTTGAGCAGTGCCTCGACAGAGACGATGTTCGACTGGTCCGCGCCGAGGTAGATCCAGCCCTCGACCGGTAGGGCGAGCGGGTCGCACGGAGCGTCGGCGAGCGGGGTGTCGAGGGCGGCTAGCATGGAGCGGCAGCTCGGCGGGAAAGGCGCATCCGACTTCGCTCTATGGCGCCCAGGGGCGCGGGGGCGCGGCGAGGGTGAAGTCGGTCAATTCGAGCGTGAGGTTCGGATTGTAGGCGGGGTCGTGCTTCAGCTCTTGCTCCCAACGCTGCATCATCGTCTCGACCTCGCCGCGGAAACGTTCGTGTTTCTCGGGCGTGTCTTCGACGCCGCGGCTGGCCGATTCGTGGTGGTAAAGTTCGGCGAACGGCGTCCAGAGATTGAGGTAACCGGCGGCGCGGACCTTGAGGCAGAAGTCGACGTCGTTGAAGGCGACGGCGAGGGATTTTTCGTCGAGGCCCCCGACCTGGTCGAAGACTTCTTTGCGGATAACGAGACACGCGGCGGTGACGGCGCCGTAGTTTTGGACGAGACGCGCGCGGTTGAAGACGCCTTCGGTGTTGCGGGGGAAATCGCGGAAGGCGTGGCCGGCGACGCCGCCGAGGCCGATGATCACGCCGGCGTGTTGGATGGTGTCGTTGGGGTAATACAGCATCGCGCCGACGCAGCCGATCTGCGGGCGCAGGGCTTGGGCCACCATCTCGTGGAGCCAGTCGGCGTGGATGACTTCAAGGTCGTTGTTGAGCAGGCCGAGGACGGTGCCGTTGGCCTGCTTCGCCGCGAAGTTGTTGATCGCGCTGTAATTGAACGGAGCGTTGAAGGGAACGACGCGGACGGATTTTTTGGCGGCGACCGTTTTGAAATAATCGAGCGTGGCGGGATCGTCGGAGCCGTTGTCCACGATCAGGATCTCGTAGTTCGGGTAAGTTGTTTTTTCGAGGATGCTGTCGACGCAGGTTTTGAGAAACTTCAGGCCGTTGCGCGTGGGGATGAGGAGCGAGACGAGCGGCGGTTGGGCGGGCAGCGGATATTTGACGCGCCAGTGATCGCCGGGGACGGGGATGAGTTCCACCGGCTGCTTGAGGCGGGCGAAGTGATCGGTGAGGGCTTTGTGGGCGGCTTTGACCGGATAATTCTTCTCGCTGGAGAGAAGGGCGGTGGAGCCGGGAATCGCGCGCCAGTGATAGAGAACTTTCGGAATATGGCGGATCTTCGAAAAATCAGGCATCAGGCTGACGACGCGCAGGGCGAGGTCCCAGTCTTGCGAGCCCTCGTAGCCAAGGCGAAAGCCGCCGGCTTGGCGCATCAGCGAGGCGCGATAGACGGTGAGGTGCGACGTGTAGTTTTGCGCGAGAAAGAGGTCGGGCAAGAAGTCGGGTTTGAAGTAGGGCTCGTGGCGGTGGCCTTCCTCGTCGATTTTGTCTTCGTCGGAGTAGAAGAAATCGGCGGTGGGATCGGCGTTGTGCGCCATCGCGATCTCGTAGAGCGCGTGAGGCGTGAGCTCGTCGTCGTGATCGAGCAGGGCGATGAAGTCGCCGGTGGCGAGGGCAAGGGCGGAGTTGGACGCGGCGGAGATGTGACCGTTTTTTTCGCGGAAGCAGACTTTGATGCGGGGATCGGCGGCCGCGTAGTGCTCAAGCAGCGGGCGGACGTGGGGCGCGGTTGAAGCGTCGTCGGCGAGGCAGAGTTCCCAGTTGGAGTAGGTTTGCTCGCCGACGGAGGCGATGGCTTTGGTGAGCCATTTTTCCGGGGTGTTGTAGACGGGGACGAGAACGGAAATGAGCGGACGGCGTGGGAGGTGACGGCTGCTTTCGCGTTGGGCGCTGAGACGGTCGTTGGTGAGGGTGTCGTAGGTCGTCACCCAGCGCTCGTAGGAGGTGAGCTCGGCAACATCGAAACCGGCGCCGACGTTGAGGTCGTTTTTGAAGAAAACCTGCCAGCGGCCCTCGTGGTCGCCGACCTCGAGGACGATGTGCGTGTCACCGTCCCGGAGTTCGACTTCGACCTTCCAGCCGCAGTATTCGGCCTGGGGGCGGTCGCGGACGGAGGCGAGGACGTCCATGCGCTTGAGGCCGTAGGTGCCCGGGTAGGAGCGACCGTTGATGACGGCGCGAAGGTTTTTGAGCGAAGTGCCATCGTCGGCGAAGCACCAGCCGCGCAGGGAGAGCTTGCGGGGAGCGAAGCCCCAACGGTTGGGGTAATCGACGCTGTAGGGGAGAGCGCGCTGGGCGGGCGCGTGAAAGGCGGTGAGATGCGTGGGCAGCGCGGGCAGTTCGGGCTTCGGGAGCGGCGAGGAATCGGCCGGCGCGAGTGGCGGGGCTGGGCGGCGGGGATCGAGGAACTTGCGGCGAAGGAAGCGGAGAGGAGCCGTTACTTGCCACGAGAAGCTGGACTGGAGCTGGCGGATTTTCTCGTCACGTTGGCGGATGACGTCTTCGCGTTGGCGGATGGTCGCGAGTTGGTCGCGGAGGCGTTCGCCGACTTGGGCGATGGCTTGGGCGCTGGAGTCGGCCAGAGCGGCACCTTGGGCGCGGAGCTCGTTGATCTGATGGTGGGCGAAATCGATCTGGTTATGAAGTTGGCCCCGGACGCCCTCGAGCCGATCAATCTCGAGGTCGAGGGCGGTCATCTGTTTGCGCGCGGCGGCGAGCAGCGTCTCAGCTTGGTGCCGCTGGGTTTCGCTGCGGGCGAACTGGGAGCGGAGGGTGTCGAGGGCCTTTTCCAGATTTTCGGCGTGTTGGCGAGTGGCGGCATGTGCAGCTTCGAGCCGGGCGGCGTGAGCGGCGGCGTGGCGGCGCGTCTCGATGAGGGTTTTTTCGAGATTGTCGGCGTGGTGTCGTGTGGCGGTATGTGCAGCCTCGAGCTGGGCGACGTGGGCGTCGGCGTGGTGGCGCGTCTCGATGAGGGCTTTTTCGAGATTGGCGGCGTGGGCGGCGGTTTGGTCACGGGCGGCGGTGACTTGGGCGAGACTAACCTCGGCGGCCACGAGGGTGCGGGCGAGGTTGCTCGCGTGGGTCTCGGTTTGGCGGTGGCGGGCCTCAAGTTGCCCGATGTGGTCGCGGGACAGTCGCTGCGCTTCTAAATTATTAAGCTCCAGATTCCGGGCGTGTTGCGCAGTGAGTTCATACTGGCGCTGGGCCTCGGCGAGGGCGGAGGATTTGGCGGCGAGCTCGCGGGCTTGGAGACCGCGGGTGGCGTCGAGGGAAAGTTCAAGGTCGCGGAGCAACAGGGCGAGATGATCGAACTCGGGCGCGAGTGTGGCAGGGGCGAGGGCCTGGAGGCGGGCGGTGAGGAGTTCGGTCTCACTGGCGAAGGGATCGCGGGCGGCGGACCAGTCGGCGAGGGGCGGGCGCGCGAGGGTCGCGGTGTAAAACGCGGTGAGGGCCTGAGTGTTGGCCGCCGAATCGAAGTGGCGACGGGCGAAGGCGGCGGCGTTTTTGCCGAGCGTGGCGCAGAGTTTGGGGTCGGTGAAGAGGCGTTGGCAGGTGGCGGCGATTTCCTCGGGCGCACCGGTTTTCAAGAATACAGCTTCGCGGCCGTCTTGCATCAGCAGGGCGAGGTTGGTCGGCGGGAGCACGACGGGTTTGCCGGCGGCGAGAAACTCGGGAAGCTTCGAGGGGAGGCGGAAGTCGTTAAACGCGCCGGCGCGGCCTGGCTGCACGAGCACATCGGCGAGGGCGAGCAGCGGCGGCAGTTTTGATTTCTCGACGAAACCGAGATCGAGGACGAAGGCGTGGTAATCGAAGGCGAGGGAGGCGAGAAAGGTCGGAGAATTGAAGCCGGTGCGGATCAGGCGGGTGGGCGTGCCGCGTTGGTTGAGCAGGGCGACGGCGAGGTAGAGTTCGCGCATCTCGGGCTCGTTGGCGAAGGTGTTGGAGCCGGTGAAAACCAGGACTTTCTCCTCCGGGCGTAAGCCAAGCTCGAGGCGCAGCGCGGCGTCCGGGGCGGTGGGCCGATAGAGATTAAAATCGACCGGCGGCGGCAGGAGTTGAGTGGGGATGCCGGTGGGGACGTGCTCCTTCAGTCGGTCGACGATGTGGGTGATACCGTCGGCGACGCGGAGAAAACTTTCGTGGCGAAGCGGGTGAGGCAGGCCGTCGACGAGCCAGCAGTCCGTGTCGTGCGGGCTGGCGGTACGGAGCTCGGAGAACGGTTTCCCGGTGTAGGCCTCGATGAGATGGCGCTCGTTGTCCTCGAGGTGAATGATGACGCGGGCCGGGGTTGTGAGCAGCCGTTGGTAGGCGAGGACGAATTTGCGGACGCCCTCGCGCGGGGTCCAGGCGTGGATGAGGTCGGCGGGGCGGGCGTCGGGGAAAAGGCCGGGCTTGGCGAGGGCGGTCGCGTAGGTCGCGGGAATAAACAGCGGGTCGCTGATCGCGGAGATCGTCTCGGGGCCGGAGGGCACGGCGACGACGCAGGCGTGGCCGGCGGCGCAGAGGGCGTTGGCGAAGCCGGCGATGTGATTGAGGCTATTCGTTTTAAAGTCGCCGTAGTTAACAAAGAGGATGTTCACGCGAGGAGAGACGGAGGCAGTGACCGGGCAAAAAGGAAGGCGGAGCGAAAGACGGGCTTAGTAGGGCTTGAGGGCGCTGGAGGCGTCGCGCACGGCATCGGACTTGGGTGCGGGAATATTGGCGAAGCCCGGGAGAAACTTCCGGACGACTGAATCGTAGGGAGCGGCGCCGCGGATCGCTCGATTGGGCGTGAGGCTCCACTCCATGATGGCTTGGGCCAGCACGCACGGATCGGTGATGGAAAGGTCGGAAAAAGTGTTGGGCTGAACGGTGAGCGGCTTTTCCAAAGAGTGGATTTGACCGCGGAACTCAGCGAGGGCGGCGCTCTGAGCGTCGGCGCCGCCGGCGCGGGTGAATGGAGCGCGATGGCGAAGAGCGTCGGTTTCGCGTCCGGCTTTGGCATAGAGTTCGATCGCCTTCAAAGCGGCGGGTTGCCGGGCGGCAGCGGGCAGCCGCGATGAGAGGTGGGCTTCGAGCTCGTCGAATTTCTCGAAGGCGGCCAGATATTCGAGGTATGCGAGGTGCACCGAGGTGGGGGCCGAGGATTCGGGTTGAGCACCGAGGGCGGCGCGGTAGGCATCGACCAGTTCGGTGGACGCTGAGGAGGCGGCGGGAAAGAAGGTTCGCGCGGTCGCGAGCACATCGTCGCGCACGTCAGGGCGTTGGAGGGCAGCACCGGCGAGGAAGATATTCTTCGTCGGCGTGCGGAGGGCGGCGGCGCGCTGGATGGCGACCTCGCGCTCGATCATGCCGGAGAGGACGCTCAGTTTGACAATGTCGGAGGAATCTTCGTCGAGCAGTTTGGTGATTTCCGTGCGCGGGCGGCCGCGCAGGGCGAGCGCTTCGCCGAGAATCGCTCGGGTGGCGGTGAGGTTCGCCTTGGGCGTGGCGGCGAGGATTTGTCTCACGATCTCGTTGGCCTCGAGCCGGGCGGCCACGCGAAAAATCGCCGCGGCTTTAAATGCCTGCTCGTTTTCTTTGGCCGGAAACCTGAGCGCTTCGGCCCAGCGTTTTTGTTGCGACAACACTTCCAGAATCCGCCCGTAAGCGGCGAAGTGGTCGGCATCTCGGCGATTTTCTTGAAAGTTGTATAAGAAAATTGCGCAGTTCACGGCGTCGAAAGCGGCGATGCGTTTCTCTTCTAGGCGGGACAGAACGCGGTCACGGAAGTAGGTGAGTTCGAATTCGCCGAGTTTGAGCTGGCCGGCCGCGAGGCTTAGCGCCGTGGGGGTTCCGGGATAAGCCCGGAGGATGCGTTCAATATTCGCTTGAGAGCGTTTCCAGTGAAACTGGATGTAGGCGTAAGAATAGGGTCCTTCGCCGATGTTCGCCACGTAGCTTTGAGCGTTTTCAAAGAGGCGTTTGGCCTCGGCGGCGTCCTCGGCGGCATCTGAAATTTTGGCGGCGTGAATGACCGGCGCCGAGAGGGCCAGCAGAGCGAAGAGAGCGAGGAGCGTCAGGCGGGGGCGCAGGAACATAAATAAAAAGGCAGACCTGCGACGTTGCGCGGGTCTGCCGGGGAGGTAAATGCGGATTTTTTAGAGTTTGAAACCGGCGGCGTTCGAGTCGGCGACGAACATCTTTACGGTGTCCAGCGAAAGGGCGGTCAGGTCGAAGCCGATCATCTTGGCGGCCTTTCCCAGAATATCGTGGGGGACCGTGATGATGGCGCACCCGGATTCCTCGGCTTGGAAAAGATTCAGAACCTCGCGCGTGCTGGCCCAGAGAAGCTCCGCTTTTGGCAACTCGGTGAGCAGGGCCCCGCTGGCACGCATGATGGGCATCGGATCGACACCGGTGTCGGCGATGCGGCCGGCGAACACCGAGACGACGGCGGGCACGGTGGGATTGAGGGCCTCGGCGACACCCCGGACTTGGGCCAGGGTGAGGAGGGCGGTGACATTGAGTTTAACGCCGAGCAGGCCCAGCTCCTTGATGAGGGGCAGGCAGGATTCACCCTTGGAATTGGTGATTGGAATTTTGGTGTAAACGTTGGCGCCCCAGGAATTGATCATGAGGGCTTGGCGTTTCATATCGACGATGTCGTCGGTGAAGACTTCGAGTGAAATGGGTTTCGCCGTGACGGTCTGGAGGATGTCTTTGGCGAAGGCCTCGTAGTCTTTGATCCCGGCCTTCTTCATGAGGCTGGGGTTGGTCGTCAGGCCCTTGATGTAGGGCTTGGCGTAGAGTTCGAGAATGCCGGCTTTATCGGCACCGTCGGCGTAGAGCTGAACTTTGAGATCGGCGAGGGATTTCATGTTTTGGTTTTTGAGGGCAGTCAGGTTTCGGGGTTCGGCGCGGGCAAGGATTTACTTTCGGGCAGAGGGGTGGAGCGCAGGATTACGGCGGCGGCGGCGGTGAAGTCCTGGACGGTGAAATCGGGGGCGGCGCGGAGGGCTTCGTCGTAACCGAAGTCGATAAACACGGTGCGCAAACCGGCGCGTTGGCCGCAGTCAATGTCGCGCCAACGGTCACCCACCATCCATGAACGGGCGAGGTCGAGGCCGAGATTGCTCGCGGCGTCGGTGATCATGCCGGGGGCGGGTTTACGGCGATAGTCCTCGGCGTGCGCGACGCCTTGGCCGGGTGCGTAGCAAACCTCGATGTGGGTGATGGCGGGGACGAGTTCGCGGAGCCGCGCGTGCATGGACTCGACGACGGATTGGGCTTGGTCGCCGCGGCCGACGTCGGGCTGGTTGGTGGCGACCACGAGCACATAGCCGGCGGCGGCGAGTTGGGCGCAGGCCTCGGGCACACCGGGGAAAAGCGCGAATTCGGCCAGGGTAGCCGGCGGGTAGGGTTTGCCGGCGCGGACGACTTGAAGGTTGAGCGTGCCGTCGCGATCAAGGAAGACGGCGGGGCGAAGAGCGGACATCGAGTAGGCGGAGAGGGATTCGGAACGGTTAAAAACAAAAAAAACGCGGCGAGGTCATCGCCGCGTTATGGAAGATTAACAATTTAGCGGGCTGGAGCCGCTACTACGGATTCCCATTTTGTTTGATTCACTTTCACGTCGGGGTGGGAAACCCACAGGTGCCAGACCACGGCTTGGAAGGCTTCGGAGTGGGGGGTGATATTGTTGGGGTTTACCGTCGGGATGATGACGCAGGCATCGGCTTGGGTGGCGGTGTAGCCGCCGTCTTTGCCGACGATGCCGATGACGCGGGCGCCGACTTGCTTGGCGAGCTGGATCGCGGAAATGAAACCGGGGGAGACGTTCTTCTCCAGGTTGCCGCCGCCGACCGATAGGATGAGCAGGGCGTCTTTGGCGTTGAGGCGGGAACCGCGGAGCCACTCCACGAACACGCTGGCCCAGCCGTCGTCGTTGGTGCGGGCGGTGAGTTCCGAGACGTTGTCGGTGGGAGCGTAAACTTCGAGGCCGGCGATTTTGCGGAAATCGTTCACGGCGTGGGAGGCGTTGGCGGCGCTGCCACCGACGCCAAGGATGAAGAGGCGACCGCCACGGTTGCGGACGCCGACGAGTTCCTGCGCGCCCTTTTCGATGGCGACGGGATCAAGCTTGGCGACGATTTCGGCGGTCTCTTTGAGATGTTGGATGGCGTAGGACATGAGTTTTTTAAGAGGCAGAATGGAGCGCCAAAGCAGACCGGTGGCGAGCGCGGTTTTCGCGAAATCCCCCGGGCGGTCAGGCGAACTTCCCGGCGCGAAGCAGGGCGTCCAGTTCGTTGAGGCCCTCGTGGGAACCGATTTCGTAAAAACGTTCGCCGATTTCGTAGCCGACAAGTTGATGGCGGGCGACGAGGGCTTTTTGGACTTCGGCGAGATCAACGACGGCGTCGCGGGGGAAGCCGTCGAAGGCGGCGGCGCGGAAGAGGCCGAGTCCGTAGTCGATGTGGTGCATCGCGGGCGTCTTGTGCTTCTTGTCGTAAACTTTGATCTCACCGCCGGAGAACTCGACGTTGCTGGCGTCGTAGCGTTCGTGATTCTCGAAGACGGTCATGAGGCCGAGGCGACCGGACTTTTGAAAATGGTCGCCGACCGCGAGGTAATCGATGGGAAGGTAGCTGTCGCCGTAGAGAACGTAGAAGGCGTCGCCCAGCTTGGGGAGAGCCTGGATGAGGGCGCCGCCGGTGCCGAGGAGTTTGGGGCCGTCGAACGAGTATTGGATATCGATGCCCCACTTCGAGCCGTCGCCATAGAGCTCGACGATTTTTTCGCCGAGGTAGCCGACGCAAAGGACGATCTTGGTGAGACCGGCTTTTTTCAGGAGGCGAATTTGGTGGGAGAAGAACGGTTCATCCGCGACTTCGATGAGGAGCTTGGGGACTTTCTCCGTGATCGGTCGCAGGCGGGTGGCAAGGCCGCCGGCGAGCAGCGCGACGGGGAGTTGGGCGACGGGCGAGGCGGGCATGTTGATGAAAAAGCAGAAGTGGAACGGGGAATCAGGCAGTTCGAGATCGACGCGGGAAGGGGAAATTCACCGCGAGAGGCGATCGGGCTAGAATGCGACGTAGATGAAGGGCTGCACGGGAAGCGAGAGTCGGTAAAGGAGGTAGTGCAGGAGAAACCCGATGGTGAGACCGATGGCGAGGCGGGCGGTGAGCGCGCCGCATTGGCGGAGGCGGGAGGGCGTCATGGCGGGGAGATTTGGCGGACGTAGTCGGCGGTGAGGCGGGCCAGTTTGCGGCCGCCTGCGGCGGCGAGATGCGAGCGATCGTAGTAGTCCTCGTCCGTAAAATCTAGGCCGACGATGTGGGCGGCGATGCCGTGTTTGCGCCATTGTTGTTCGTAGGCCGAGAAAACGAGATTGTCGCGGGCGAGCTCTGTGGGAGTGAGGCGGGTGCGGTAGAAAGGAGCGTTTTGCGTCAGGAGCATGACCATGTGACGACGCATTTTGGGCGGAATCATATCTTCGATGAGGTCGCTGACGATCTCGGCGGGTGGGCCGAGGATGCGCCAAGAGCCGCTACCGTCCGGCTCGGCGAGGTTGACGCTGAATCCCTGGGTGATGGTGAGTTCTGAGGCGACTTCAGTGCGGAAACGCTCGGCCAGCGGCGGTGCGACGGGCAGATTATCCACCGCCGACGCGCGGGCTTGCCAGAATTGCGGACGGGTGTGTGGGTTCCAGGTAGTGAACAGATGGCGGTAGCCGACGTGATGCCAGAGCGCTTGGAAGCGCAAATTGGCATCTAGGCGGGCGGCGCGGCGAAGTTCATCCTGCTCCGCGCGCACGGCGGGTGTGGCGGTGGCTTCCCACTCGGCGATGTTGGCATCGCGGGCCGGGTGGTTGAAGAGCCGGCCCTTGTAGAGGGCATCATAATAGAGGTAGCCGTAGGCGTTGCCGGCAACGCGTCCGACCGTCCCCGGGGAGGTGTTGGAGACGAGGACGACGGGGTAATTGCGCCGCAGCAACGATTCGGCGACGAGGGCGCCGGCCTCGTAGGGTAGCGCGCCGCGGAAGGCGAGGTTGACCACGACGTAGCGGTCGCCGAGTTCCTCTTGGAGGCGCAAGGTCCAGACATCGCGTTCGGCCTGGCCGTAGCCATTCAGGATGGAGTTGCCGGCGACGATTACGATCGTTTTGCCCGGCGCCCACCGCGCCAACGCGACATTCTCAAGCATCGAGAACGGCAGGTAGTACAGGCTCTCCGGCGAGATCCCGTAGTGGAGACGGACAAATCTTTGGGGTTTGGCGTAACCTTCCGCCTCCCGGCCGAGCCGGACGGCGAGGGCGAAACCGACGGGGATCGCGAGGAGGAGGACGAGAGCTTTGAGTTGGTTGAACGTCATGACTCAGCGAAACGTCAGGAGTTTGACGGCCATGGCCCACGCCTGGGCGGCGGGATAAAAAAAGAGCAGCCAACCGAAGGCGACGAAGAGCAACGTGACGAGCCAGCCGAGGAGGGGCACGCGGTCGAAGCCGGCGCCGAGCTTGGCGCCCAACGGGCCGAGGGCGGTGCGGTAAGTGGCCTGCACGACGAGGCCGCCGCCGTGCCAGAGGCCCCAGAGCAGGAAATGGCCGGCGGGGCCGTGCCATAGGCCGCAGAGCGCGAAGGCGACGACGAGATTGAGGAAGCGCCGGACGCGGCCGTGGCGGCTGCCGCCCAGAGGAATGTAAATGTAATCGCGAATCCACGAGCTGAGCGAGATGTGCCACCGGGCCCAGAAATCACGGAGGCCGGTGGCCGCGTAGGGGTAGTTGAAATTCTCGGGCAGGCGCACGCCGAGCATTTGGGAGAAGCCGAGCGCGATGTCGGTGTAGCCGCTGAAATCGAGGAGAATGCGGGCGGCGAGCGCGGCGAGAAAGAGCCAGGCCTCGGGGGCGGTGAGGGCGAAGAAATCCTTTTCGTGGAACGCGAGGGCGAGGGTGAGGTTGTCGGCGAGCAGGATTTTTTTGCAGAATCCGAGGGCCACGCGTTGGGCGCCGGCGGCGACATCGGCGAGTTCGACGCGGCCGAGGGCCTGGGGCAGGGCGGCGGTGAAATCCTGATAGCGCTTGATTGGGCCGGCGACGAGCGACGGAAAATAGATCGCGAAGAGCGCGAATTCCTTGGGGCGGCGGATCGGCGCATGGCCGCGGGCCACGTCGATGAGGTAGTGGACGAATTCGAAGGTAAAGAAACTCAGGGCGAGCGGCGGGATCGCCGGAAGCCAGGTGGCGGCGATCGCGTTGGTTTTTGCGCCAAGCTCCGGAGCGATGGCGGCGAGGATCTCGGCGCTCAAAAAGTGCGTGTATTTGTAGCCGACGAGCGCGATGACGCAGGCGGCGACCGCAGCGTAGCAGAGCAGCCGGTTGCGGCTCAGGGCACAGGCGTAGGTGAGCGCGCCGAGCACGACGATGGGCACGACTCCCGCCGGGCCGGCGAAGTGGGTATGAAACACGGCGCACCCGCAGAGCAGCCACCAACCGCGGGCGGCGGGCCACCTGATCAGCCAGTACCCGGGAAAAAAAACGACCGTGAAGAGGACGAACCAGTAGGTGTTGAAAATCATGCCGCGGTTAAACCGGGCTCGCCGCTAGTTTTGGGCGACGACCTTGGTGCCTTCGAAGTCGAAGCGGAAGCGGACTTCCTGGAGACCTTTTTCGCGCATGGCGTGACGGAGCTTTTTCTTGTCGCCCGCGTAGAACATGAGGAAGCCGCCGCCGCCGGCGCCGATCAACTTACCGCCAAGGGCGCCGTTGCTCATCGCGTGGTCATACCAGTCGTTGATGACGGGGTTGCTCATGCCGGCGCTGCGGATCTTTTTGCGCTGCCAGTGCACGTCCATCAGGCGGGCAAATTCGTCGAGGTTACCGGTTTCGAGGCACTCGAGGGATTTGTAGCCGAGCTCTTTGGTGAAGTGCATGTTGTCCAGCATGGCCTGATCGTTGGCCTTGGACTTCTCGTTCTGGTCCTTGAGAATTGCCGAGGCACTGCGCGAGTAGCCCGTGAAGAAGAGGAGGAGATTGTCTTCGAGATTAAAGAGCGTCTCTTCGGAAATACGGGCGGGGCGATATTCGACGCGGCCGTCTTTGTGAAACGTAAAGGCCGTGATGCCACCGACGGCGGCGATGTATTGGTCCTGCTTGCCGATGGGCTCACCGAGTTTGTTGAGCTCGATGTCGCAGGCCTGCTCGGCGAGCTCGGCGGGGGAAACCAGGCTCTTCTTCGACGTGTGCAGCGCCTTGAGCAGGGCGGTGGTGAAGCTGCCCGAGGAGCCGAGGCCGGTGCCGCCGGGGATATCGGCCATCGAGGTGAGCTCGAGGTGGGGATCGGTCACGCCGGTGAGTTTCAGGGCCTCGCGGACGATCGGATGCTCGATTTGGTCGACGTGGTCGGCGCGCTCGAGTTTGGAGTATTTGACGATGATCCCCGGTTGAAACGTGCGGTGCTGCGTGAGGTAGACGTATTTGTCGATGGCCGCCGCGACGAGGAAGCCGCCGAATTCGCGGTAGTAGGACGGTAGGTCGGTGCCGCCGCCGCCGAGGGACACGCGCAGGGGTGAACGGGTGATGATCATGAGATTATTTGGATTTTAGATTCTCGATTTTCGATTGGCGCAAGCGTGTTGGCGCGGGTGCGATCACCGGGACGACACTTTAGGCGGGGAAACCCGCTGCCGAAATGGGAAAACCGCTCGTTTGGTAGATGGCTTCGACGATTTCGAGGGTGCGGATGCCCTCGCGGAGACCGGGCGCGGGTTCGCGGGCGAGGCGGATGTCTTCGAGGAAAGTACGGGTCTCGAGGCCCCAAGAATCGTCGCCGCGCACGTATTCAAAAATGGTGGTCTCAGGCGGACCCATCTCGGGGAGCATCTTGTAATAGGCGAGACGCTCCGGGCCGTAGCTACCGCCGAGGCCGTCGATGGCGAGCTTCGCGTCGCGACCGTAGATTTCTAGGGAGAAGAGATTTTTCCATTCGGTGCAGCTCGCGTGGAGCCAAGCGGTCTGGCCGGTGGCGGTGCGGAGGCTGAGGAAGGCGTTGTCATCGACCTTCATGTCCCAGAACGACGTGGAGGCGTGGCCTTCGACGGTCGGGAAATCGCCGAGGAACCAGCCGGCGAGGTCGATTAAGTGGACGCCCTGGTCGATCAGTTCGCCGCCGCCGGAGAGGGCGGGATCGGCGCGCCACTCGCGGTCGTAGCCCTTGCGGCCGCCGTGACCGTAGCGGGCGCGGAGGAACATGAGCGGCCCGAGGGCGCCCGCTTCGAGCAGTTCGCGGGCTTTTTGGAGGGCGGGATGGAAGCGGTGATTGTAACCGATGCGGACGCGGGCACAGGTCTTGGCGGCGGCCTCCTGAATGGTCCTGAGCTGGGCGGCGTTGAGGGCGCCGGGTTTTTCAACCAGGACGTGTTTGCCGGCCTTGACGGCGGCGAGAGAGATGGGCGCGAGGGCGGCGTTGAGCGTGGCGACGATGACGGCGTCGATCGCGGGATCGGCGAGGATGGCGTGGTAGTCGGTTGAGGACGTGCAGCCCGGGACGAGTTGGGCGAGGCTGGCGGCGCGGGCGGCGTCGAGGTCGCAGGTGGTGCGGAGGGCAACGCCGGGGATTTTACGGAGGGCCTCGGCGCGTTTGCGGCCGATCAAGCCGCAGCCGATGATGGCGAAGCCGGTGGGGCGGGAGGGAGCGACGTTGGGCGTGGACATTGACCGGCAGAGGCTGGGGTGGGGATTGGCAGGATGTCGAGTCTGAGGCAGATGGGAAGGTTTGGGACTTGGAAGAGGCGGTCGACGGCGGCTTGGCCGTCGCGAGCAGTCAGCGTGATGACCGCTAAAGCCTAGTCGTTATCTTTCGGCAGAGCGTTTGGTTGTCGGGTTGGTGGCGGCGATGATCGTGTGGTGTTATAGTTGGACGGTTAACCCCGACTGGAATCGGGCGGCAGTGGAGCCCATGGGCGACGGCTTTGAACTGACCTGGCCGCCGTTTGGCGCGGGGCGGAGAGAGCCGTTGGTTTCTTTCGGAGAGATCGGAAAGGGCGAGCTGCTTTACGTGAAATACCCACGCGAGCGTGCGGTGGCATTCGGCTAAGACCAGTGGGTGTGTGAGGGGCGAGACCGAGCCGATCGCAGTGGAGCCGGGGGCCGAATGTGGCTTGGGCGTGGATGGTGGTGCCTTGCAGCTTGGCCGGTGAATTTTACGCCTGCGTGCCGGATCCGGTGAAGATGAGGGTGCGAACACGATCGGCGGCGTTTGGCGGCTTAAGCCTTGATGCCCCGGCGGTGCCCGTCGCATACCGACGGCCGCGATGAAACCGACTTCTACGACCCTGCCACTTGGCAAACTGCTACGTTTCGGCAGCGTGGGCTTATCGGTGATGGGCGTCTTCATGACGCTGAATTGGCTCCTTGGTCGGTTGATGGGCGAGCAAGCGGCGTTTTTGTGCGCCTACCCGCCGGCCCTGCTGCTGCATTTCCTGCTCAATAAACTGTGGACGTTTGAGAACCGCGAGAGAGTGAACGGGCGACAGGTTCGCGAATACGTCTTCATGGTCGGTCTGACGTTTGCCATCCAATGGGGCGTATTCACGGCGTTGCGGATCTGGACGGATTGGCCGGGATGGGCCTCGGCGGGTCTGGCAAACGTCGCGCAAATGGCGGTGAGTTTCGCTCTCATGCAGGCGAGGGTTTTTGCCGTTAAGTCCGGACGCGGCTAAGCTCGGCGGCGGTAGAAGTGTCGGCGTATCAATTCACCACGTGATGAGTTTTGCAGTCGTGCCGGCCGGAAAGAAGTGTCCTCGTTCCTCATCTTTCCCGCCACATTAACGACGTATGGATTTTGATCCCGCCACTGCGAACCGACCCGCCGCCCTCGCCCGGCGGGAGTCCTTTCTTTGCCGGATAGCGCTCGTGATCGTCATGGCGTGGTATGCGTATTCCAACGTCCGATCGAACTCGGAGTGGGTGAAACCCGGTCCCGGGGCGTATTACGAGCTGCTCACCGACGCGATCGTTTCAGGTCAGACTCATTTGAAAATCGCGCCGGATCCCCGGCTGAAGACGCTGCCCAATCCGTGGAGCGGCGGGCAAGGGATTCCGCGGGCGCACGACGCGACGTATTTCAACGACCGCTATTATATTTATTTCGGCGTGGCGCCGGTGATTTTGCTCTACGCGCCGTGGCGGTTGGCCACCGGCACCTACTTGGCGGACGGTGCGGGCACCGGCGTGTTTTGCGCGATTGGATTTCTGCTGGCGGTTTGGTTTTTCCGGCGCTGCCAGCGCCGTTTTTTCCCGACTCCGCGACCGTGGTGGACGTTCGTCGTAGTGCTCACCCTCGGCTTGGGCTCGTTCGTGCAGTTCGAACTGCGCAGCTCGGAATTTTACCAAGTGCCGATCGCCTGTGCGTTCGCGTGCGCGATGGGCGCGGCCAACGCGCTCCTATTGGCGGCGGGCAGCGCGAGGTGGCGGGTTCAGGCATTGGGAGTTGCGCTGGCCTGTGCGCTCGGGGCTGTGGCCATCGGGGCGCGCCCCAATTATCTCTTCGCGCTGCTGGCCACCTTGACCGGGGTGGTGTGGCTGTGGTGGGGATGGGTGCGGACGCAGGGTTTCTGGTCGCGGGAAGCCCGAACGATTCTCGCCGCGGCGGTGGTCCCGGTCATCGTCGTCGGTTCTGCGCTTGCGGGCTATAACTACGAGCGCTTCGGGAATGTGGGTGAGTTCGGGATCCGCTACCAATTCGCCGCCGTCGATATGCGGGAAATGAAACTCTTGGGGCTGGAGCATATGCGGCGGGCGTTTGAGGGCTACGTTTTGGCTGGGCGCGAATACAGCCTCTATTTCCCGTTCATAAGACAGACGACGGAGAATATCGGACTGTTGCCCTGGGCTCCTTTCGCGCTGTGCGCGTTGGCCTTTCCTTTGACGTGGCGCAATCCGCGGTGGCGCAACCGGGCGTGGGTGATGGGCGTTGGTGTGCCCCTATTCGCGGCTTTGGCCAATTTCGGAACGTTGCTGCTCTATTTCTACGTTTTCGACCGCTATGTCTTGGATTTTTTGCCGATGATGATGTTGGCGGCGTGCCTGTCGGTCTCGGTGCTTTGGGTGACGGAATTTAGGCGGCGTTTTTTGGGTCGGGTTTTGCGGGGAGGCGCGATGCTCCTGCTGCTTTACACCGGGGTTCACTCGGTGGTCCATGGACTGCCGGTGGGAACGAGTCGGCCGGAGATGTCGTGGCTGGCGCGGCTGATGAACCACGTTCCGTATCTGGTGGAGCGTCTTTCGGGCGTGGAATATGGCGCCGTCGAGGCCGAAGTGACGTTTGCGGCCGGGACGCCGGGGGTGACCGAACCGCTGGTCGTAACGGGTGGCGGCCGCGATCTGATCTATGTGCGCTATCTCGGGCCCGAACGCGCACAGTTGGGTTTTTTTCACACCGGGTCGGGCGGACCCCTGAGCGAACCATTCCTGATCGAGCCGGGGAAGACGCGGCGCCTGCGCGTCGATCTCGGTTCGCTCTATCCACCGTTGTCTCACGCGGTCTACGCGGGTTGGCGGGAATCCGAAATCGCGGCGGTACAACGGCGGGTGGATGTCAGCCTGGATGGGCGGAGCCTGCTGCGGTTTGCTTCGGCCATGCACCAGTATGAGCCGGAGAATCTGCAACTGGGCCGCAATCCCGCTTCGGCGACAGACCTGATTTTTCGCGGGCGAATCGTCGCGACCGGGCGCGGCGGCTTGCCCGAGCGGGAGTTGATTGCCGCCGAACTCGGCACGGGGCCGCTGCGGTTGAAACTCCGGCTCCCGCCTTTTGCCGCAACGTTCGCCCAGCCGCTCCTTTCCACCGGACGCATGGGCGCGGGCGATCTCGTTTACGTTTTCTATGTAGGCCCGAACCGCGTGCGGTTCGGGCATGACTGCTGGAGCCGGGCCTTGGTCGAAACTCCCGATGTTTACTACGATCCCGGCGAGGATCAGGAGATCGAAATCGACATGGCGCCGCTGCACGCCGGCAAATCCGACACCCTGGCCGGGCGCGAACATCTCCGGATCCGTTTCAACGGCCGTACGCTGATCGATACGCCGCGGGCGTTTCATCCGGCGGAGCCGGTCGAAGTCTTTGTCGGCCACAACGCGATTTCTTCGAGCAGCTCCGAAGTAAATTTCAATGGCCCTCGGCTCGAGTCGTCGCGCCTGCCGCGCTGGCCGGAGGCGCCGACCGATGGTGCCCGTCTGATCCGGGTCAAACTGCCGGCGGAGCGGGCCGGACGCAGCGAACCTCTGCTCACGACCGGCGTGACCGGCGCGGGCGAAGTGGTCTTTATCCGCTTCCCCGACGCCGGGCAGTTTGTGATCGGCTACGACAAATGGAGTGTCGGCGGTCCGGTGAGCGATCCGATCCCGTGCAACGACAACAGCGAACTCGAGATCGAGATCTCGCTCGGCTCGCTCTACGCCGACCGCAAGCCCGGACCGGATTGGGACGAGGCCGCGCTCAAGCGACTGCGCTCCACGGTGCGGGTGCGGGTGAACGGCCGCACGGTACTCAATCACACCGGCGAGAGTTTTCCGACGACGGCGGCGCAGATTTTTATCGGGGAGAACCCGATCGGCGCATCGAGTTGCTTCGGAAAATTCACCGGGCGGATCGAGCAGGCGGTCCCGGTCGGGCCCGTGCGGCTGCGATAAAGGGACACCGGAAGACGGAGCCATCGCCGCGCGCGGAAAACATCGATCATGGTCGGCACAAATCGAAAATTACCGGCAACCGGCGGACCGCGTCCTGCCCGCTGGGCATGGGCGGTCGTCACGCTGCTGACGTGCGGATTCGTGCTCGGGTTCTATGGCTGGATCGTGCAGCCTGCGATTTCCCAACTTGGCAACGTCACCGCCCGGACAGCGCACTACAACCTGCTCACCGATGGTTTCCTGGCGGGGCAACTGCATCTGAAAAAAGAGGCGGCGCCGGAGCTGGCCCGGCTGAAAAATCCCTACGACCCCGAGCAGAACGCGCCGTATCGGCTGCACGACGGCAGCTATTTCCGGGGCAAGCTCTACCTCTACTTCGGGGTGACGCCGGCCCTGACGTTGTTCATGCCCTACACGCTGCTGACCGGGCGTTATCTTTGGCACAACGAAGCGGTGGCGATTTTTGCGGGCGCGGGTTTTCTGGTGAGCGTCGGTCTGGTCGCGGCGGTGCGGCGCCGGTATTTTCCGAACATCGGTGGCGGCGTGATGGCGCTCGCAGTGGCGGTGCTCGGGCTGGCGAACGGCGTGCCGGTGCTCCTGCGTCGGCCGGACGTGTGGGAGGTGCCGATCATGGCCGCATCGCTGTTTGTGCTGCTGGCGCTCGCGGCGTTGTGGGCGGCGCTGCACGCGCGGCGTGGGCGAATCTTTTGGTTGGCGGCGGCGAGCGCGGCCTACGGATTGGCGCTGGGGGCGCGGCCGTCGGTCCTGCCCGGTGCGGCGATGCTGATGGTGCCGGTCTTGCTCGCGTGGCGGGACGCGAGGCGGCTTGACCGGAAGCTGCTGGCGGCGGCGGTGGTTCCGATCACGGCTGCGGGACTCGCGCTGCTGGCGTTCAATTATGCGCGGTTCGGCAACCCGGCGGAGTTCGGGCAGAACTACCAGATGGCCGGCGACAATCAGAACGCGCTGCGGCACTTCGGCCTCGATTTTATCCCGTTTAACCTGCGGGTTTATTTTTGGGAGCCGATGCGCTGGATCCGGTATTTCCCGTTTGTGACCGGCATTGAAATTCCGCCGGCGCCGCCGGGCCAGTTTGGCGTGGAGAATCCGTTCGGAGTGTTGACCAACGTGCCGGTCGTGTGGTTCGCGCTGTGCGCCGCGCTCGCCGGCTGGCGGTGGCGCAAGGCAGGCGAGCGGGGGCTGCGGGGCTGGTTGGCCGCGGCCGCGTTGGTCTTCGCGCTATGCGCGCTTTTCATCTCCTGCTTTGGCGGCGCGTGCAATCGCTACGAAGTCGAGTTCTTGGTGGTGCTCGTCGTGTTGGCGGTGGTCGGGATTTTTGGGATTGAGCGGGCGCTGGCGGCGCGGCCGGCGTGGCGGGCGCTGGTGCGGGCGGGATGGATCGCGGCGGCGGTTTTTTCCGTCGGTTTCAATTTTTTCGCGAGTTGCGAGAACTGGGGCCTGCTGCGGTTGCGCGATCCGGCCGGATTCAGCCGGCTGGCCCGGTTTTGGAACGCGCCCGCGGCTTGGTTGGAAGCGAGGCAAGGCGTGCAGCCGGGACCGCTCGAACTCACGCTGGTTTTGCCCACGTTTACCGAGAGCCGGTTCGAGCCGCTGCTGGTGACCGGAGTCAAGGATCGCGCCGACTATGTGTGGATTCACTACATTGATGCCGGCCACGTGCGCTTCGGCTTCGAGCACACGAGCTACGGCGGACCCGTTTCGCCGCTCATTCCCGTCGACTATGCCCGGGAAAACACCGTCCTGATCGAACTCGCGTCGCTCTACCCGCCGCCGGAACACGCCTTTCACCGCGGAATCGACGAAGACGAGGCGGGCCGCATCCGGCGGACGGCGCGGATCGAGCTCAACGACCGGGAGGTGCTGAGCGGGCAGGTGGAAGCCTACGACGCCGCCCCGGAAACGCGGTGGGTCGGGCGCAATCCCTACGCGCAGCATTTCGGGGTCGCATTCACCGGCAAGATTCTGCGGCAGCGGACGCTCGTTCCGGTTCCGGAGGCCGAACGCCGCGGCCCCGGCGCCGCCCACCTGAAGTTGTGGTTCCCGGCCGGTCGCCCCCCGGGCCTGCAGGAGCCGCTGGTGGCGAGCGGAGTGACCGGCGCGGGCGACCTGATCTACGTGCGTTACGTTGATGACCGGCACGTCGCGTTTGGTTTCGATCACTGGGGCGTGGGCGGCGTCATGAGCAAGCCGGTCGAAATCGATTTTCGGCAAGCGCACCAATTGACGGTGAAGATGGGATCGCTCACCCCGGCGCCGGTGCCGGGCAAGCCCGCCCTCGGCAAACTTGAGGTGACGCTGGACGGTGCGGTGGTGCTCGCGGGGGAATTTGAGTTTCATCCCGCGCGGGTGGAGCAGGTTTATTTTGGGGCCAATGTCATCGGAGGCTCCACGGCCGTGCCGAAATTCAGCGGCCGGATCGTGGGCCTCCGTCGGGGCGATTGACGGCAGGTCGGCTGGTGCGGGCTGCGCGCTTGTCACGCGCCGCGCCGGAAGTTCTGCTGCACGGGTTATGCCGACCCGCCCGCATCGCACCGATTTTTCCCGCCGTCACGTCCCGTGAAACCCGCGACGACGACGGGAGCAAAACTCGGTTGGGTGACGGCCACCGCGTTGGCGGCGGTGGTGGTCGCGGTCGGTTTTTTCTATGGATGGACCGTGCGAACGACGTCCGCGGAGATGCGCCCCAACGGGCAGAAGTCGGATTATTACAACCTGCTCGTCGACGGGTTTAAGGACGGGCATCTTTACATGAAGGTTGCCGTGGACCCGCAGTTGTTGGCGCTGCGGCCCGAGCAACGGCCCGGATCGGCGCCGTACCTGCTCGATGCCTCGCTTTACCAAGGGCGCTACTACCTCTATTTCGGCGTCACGCCGGCGGTGTTGTTGTTTTGGCCATTCGCGGCGGTGACCGGTCACGATCTGCCCGAGGCGACCGGGGCGCTGGTTTTCATGCTGCTGGGTTTCGGGCTGGCGACGGCCTGGTGGTTGGATGTGCGCCGTGCGTATTTCTCGCGGCTGGCGGGCGGCTGGACGGTGCTCGCGGTGCTGGCGATCGGACTCTGCACGGCGGCGCCGTCGGCCTTGCGACGTCCGATGTTTTACGAGGTGGCGATCGGCAGCGGCTACGCGTTTTCGATGTTGGCGCTTTGGGCGGCGACGCGGGCTTGGCAACGGCCGGAGCGCAGCCGCGGTTGGTTGCTGCTGGCGGGCGTGGCGGTGGGATTGGCGGTGGGCTCGCGGGCCAATTTGGCCCCGGCGGGTTTGGCGCTTTTGGGGCTGGCGTGTTGCGGGGTGGCTTGGCCGAGCGGGCGCGCCGGACGGGCGCGTCGTCTGGCTTTGGCCTTGCTCGCGGCGGGCAGCGGGGCGGGGGGAATCGGAGCGGGGCTCGCGGCTTACAATTATGCGCGCTTCGGCAGCGTCGTGGAATTCGGCCACTCCCACCAGCTCGGGCAAAACCCCAAGCAGATGTTCCGGGCGGAAAATCTGTGGCACAACGTGAAGCTCTATTACCTGAAACCGCCGGCTCTAAATGGGTATTTCCCGTTTGTCGCGCCGGCGGACGAGAGTGGTAAGCCGGCCGACTACATCGGCCGCGAACACGTGCATGGCGAGTGGCTATGGACCCTGATCTTCGGGGTGGCACTGGGGTCGGCCGGCTGGGTTGCGCTGCGGCGACGTGATGCCGACGCACGGGTGTGGTGCGGAGCGCTGATGTTGCCCGCCTTGGCCTTCATCGTGAACGGCATCGTGGTTGGGATGACCGGCGTGAGGGCCAACCGTTACATGTTGGATTTTCATCCCGCGCTGGTGCTGACGACGTTGGCGCTGATCGCCTTGGCCCTCGATGCTGGCGGGCGCGGCCGGGCGGCGCGGCTGCTCGCGTGGTGCGTTGCCCTGCTCATCCCGTTGGCCTCCGCGTTCAACCTGCTGGCAAGTATGCAGGTGCATGGATTTTTCGTCCGCACGGCGCCCCAAAGTTACGCGACACTGGCGAGCCTCGCCGACCGCATCGTGTGGCCATTTTTGTGGAACGAGCGGGCCGCGGTCGGGGACCGGCAGATTAACTTGCGATGGCCGGCCGGAGTAAACGGGAGCTGGCGGGAACCGCTGCTCTCGTCGGGCACGATGGATTTCACCGATATCCTGTGGATCGAATACGACGGGCCGAAACGGGCGCGCTTCATCTTCCAACACGGCGAATACGGCGACGCCCAAGGAGAGTGGTTTGACTATGAATCGGGCAAACGGGCGCGGGTCGAGATCTCCGGCGCCCTGTTGCTGCCGGGTGTCGCGCATCCGTGGTATGGCGAGCGGTCGCCGGAGGAGAGGCTGGCGCTCAAGCGCCGGTTGCGGATCTTGGTGGATACGAAACCGGTCTTTTCGCGCGATGTCGTCAGCTATGATTCCTCGCCGCGACTCCAGCGGTGGGGCGAGTGGCGACGCTCGGACGGTCAGGTGTTTAAGTTTCGCGGGGATTTTCTGCGGGTGCTGCCGGTGCCGGTGGGCGACGACCGGGTGCGCGAGTTTGATCAAGCCCGCGGGCCGGTGCGGCTGCAGCTACAACTGCCGCGCGAGCGTATGGGCGTGATCGAGCCCCTGTTGCAGAGCGGTGGGCCGAAAGCGTTTGATACCTTGGCGGTGCGCTACGTGCGCGACGGCGTGGTGCAGTTGCTCCATGATCAGGCGGGAGGCGGCGGTCGCTGGTCCGATGAATTTCCCGCGGACTACGCCAAACCGCATGCGCTAGAGGTGGAATTACCGTTTGCGACCGATGGAGTGGTGTGGATGGAAAAAGGTCCCGTTGAGACGCGAAAACCGCCGGTCGCAATGCGCGTGCGTTGGAACGGGCGGGAGGTTTTTGCGCCGATGTTGGCCCCGGTGGCGGCGGAGCGCAGCAGCATCTTTGTCGGCGTCAATTGGTGGAACTCGTCGGTCACGCGGGCGCTGTTTGGCGGTGCGATCACGGAGTTTCCGGCTTTGTTGCCGCTGAAACCGGTCGGCAGCGGCGCCTTGGATTGGGATTGGTCGGTCGCCGGGGCGCTGGCGGGCGAGCGCGGAGTCGCGGTGCAGTTCACCCGCGCCGACCGTGAGACGGCAGCGCTGGTGTGGCAGCGCACGGGCGACCCGGAGCGCGGGCCGCTGCGGTTGGGTTGGGTGGAAGCCGGGCAGGTGGTGTGGTCGCCGGAACTCGACGGGAGCAGCCCGGCGGCGGGAGCGCCGCGGCTGCAAATCCCGAGCGGCGTGGCGGGCGCGGCCGAAGCGGTCGCGGGTTGGCTGGAGGTCGAATCGGGCGGGCGTCCGCTCCTCGCGCACAAGACGACTTTTTTTGGAAACGGGCCGGTCAATGCGCGGGCGGTGTTACCGGAAACGTGGTCGGGATCGGCGCTGAGACGGATTTCAGCGCCGGGCGCCGCCGAGGCGCCGCGGCTGCCGGGGCGGGTGCGGATCCGCTTCCTGCTGCCGGCGGGCGGCTATGTCGGGAGCGATCCGTTGTTCTCGGCCGGCCGGACGGGTGCGGCCGACTCGATTTTTATGCGCGGGTTAGGGAACGGCCGCTATGTGCTCGGGCTGGATCACTGGTCGGTCGGTTCGACGGAGTCACAGCCCGTGATGCTTGCCGCCGGCGAAGTCCATACGCTCGTGTTGGAATTGGGCTCGCTGGCGGGCGCGGGGGAGTTTCCTCCGGACCACGTCCGTCTGATTTTGGATGAGCGCGTGGTGCTCGACACGAAGTTATCGCTCTTTCCCACGAAGCCCGAGGAGATCGTCTACGGTCGGAATCCGTTGGGTATGTCCACGAGCAGCCCGGAGTTCCGGGGGGAAATCGTTTCAATCCGCACGCAGGTATCGGCGGCCGAGTTGCGTTAGGCGCCGAAGTTGAGGCTGCGTTCCTCGGGCACGATCCGTCGCAGGGTATAGACATCGGACTTGGCTAGCGCCGGGGCGTGTTGGTCGAGGGTGGACCAAGGGTCCCACGGAGCGGCGAGGAGACGTCCGCTGATCCCATCCGAGGCGGGTGAGAGGAGCCAAGTGACAAGCCCGAGGGCCTTGTCGAGCGAGGCGCCGCCGGAGGCTTTTTGTTTCACGGCGGCGGCATATTCGGCCGCGCCGGCGACGGTGGGGCCGAGGGCGATGACCTCGTCGGTGAGACGGGTGTTGATGGCGCCGGGCGCGATGGAGTTGAGATCGATCGGCTGGTCGCGCAGTTCTTCGGCGAGAGTTTCGATGAGGCGGACGACGCCGGTTTTGGCGACGCCGTAAGCGGAGAAGTTGACGCGGGGTTTGGTCGCGCCGCCGCCGGAGAAGGCGACGACCTTGGCGCGGCGCGGGGCGCGCGCGAGCAGGGCGTGGAAGGCGCGGATGGGGAAAAACGTGCCGTCAAGGTTGGCGCGGACGGTGGCGCTCCATTTGGCGGGATCGGCGGTGATGGCGGGGCCGATCTCGCCTTGGAGGCCGGCGCAGCAGATCAGGCCGTCAAGGTGTGGCCAGGCGGCGGCTACGCTGGAGGCGGCGGCTTGGACCTGCGCCCAGTCGGCGGTATCGCAGCGTGACGTGAAAAAAGTGTCGGGGTGTTGGGCGGAGAAATCGGATTGGTCGGAGCGGGCGAGGCCCCAGACCAAGTGGCCCTGAGCGAGCAGGTGGGTGGCGAGGGCGCGGCCGATGCCGGTGCTAGAGCCGGTGAGGACGAATTGCATAAAACTACGGACTAATATTTCACGCGTTCGACGGCGTAAGCGGGCAGGAGGCTGGGGGCCTCGCCGCGGGCCTCGGGCGTGTGGTCCATGATGAAGTAGGCGTCGATGCGCGGATATTTGCGTTCGGCCTCGTCCAAGAACAGAAGCTCGAAGCTGATGGAGGTGCCGTGGCGGCTCTCGTCGCGGCGGACGGAGACGAGTTTGAATCGGGAGCCGGTGCGGACGACGTCGATGAGGCGGCCGCCGGGGTAATTGACGCTGAGGTGCTTCGGATCGACATCGGCGGGCAAGGAGGCGACGACCGCGTGGTCGCCGACGTAGGGCCAACTGGAGGAGCGATCGTCGAGGGTGAAAAGGTAGCAGTCGCGTTGGAAAATATACTCCCGGTTGGGCAGGGCGGAGTAGGTAGGGAGGCCGTTGACGTAGCTGACCTTCACGCCTTGGCGTTGCCAGTAAACGAACCCGGCGATGAGCGCGGCGCAGAGCAAAGCGAGAACCCATTTCATGGCAGCGAAGGTGGGGTTGGGGCCCGAGGATTTGCGATCTTGTTTTTCGAACCCATGGCCCGCGGCAGCGCGATGTCGTAAATCTGCCCGGTGAACCTTTGCTGGCTACTCGGGCTTCCGATTCGGCTATCAACGACCCGCGATGTCGGCGGGGCGGTTGGCGTAGGTGGGAGGCGTGAGCTCCTAAATGGAAACCCCATCGAGGCGGATTTCCATGCCGGCCGGACCTTCGACTTTAACCGATCAGCGCCGGCTCTCGTAGACCCAGCGGTTGGCTTCGAGCCAGCGGAGGGTGCGGATGATGCCCTGCTCGATCGTGAGCTGGGCTTTCCAGCCGGTGGACTGGATTTTTTTCGTGTCGAGGAAGATGAAGGGATTGTCGCCGATCCAGCCCTTGTTGCCGCCGGTGTATTCGAGCTTGGGCGTGAGCCCGAGAGCCTTGCAGATGGCGGCGATGCTGTCGTTGACCTGCACGTATTCGGGGGTGCCGAGGTTGTAGACCTGCGTGTGATGTTTGGCGTCGCGGGCGGTGTGCTGGCGCGTGACGTGGAGGAGAGCCTCAACGCAGTCCTGCACGTAAAGGTAGCTCTTGCGCTGGGTGCCGTCACCGAGGACGCGGAGGCGGTCGGGGTGCTCGATGAGTTGCTTGTAGAAATCGAAGACGTGGCCGTGCGTGTAGCGTTCGCCGAGGATCGAGACGAAGCGGAAGATGTAGGCTTCGTCGATCTGGCCGCCTTCCGCATAGGCGCCAAGCAGGCCTTCGCCAGCGGCTTTGGAAGCGCCATAGAGCGAGGTCTGGATCGGGAAGAGATCGGTCTCGGGCGTGGGGCGTTCGGGGGTGACGAGGGCCTCGCCGTAAACCGAGCCCGTCGAGGAGAAGCCGATGCGTTTCACGCCGTTGGCGCGCATGGCCTCGAGGACGTTGAAGGTCGCGATGGTATTTTGTTCGAGGTCCTTCCGGGGATGCTGCCAGCCGTCCTTGATGTCGGCGTTGGCGGCGAAGTGGAACACGAAGTCGGCGCCTTTCATGGCGGCCGTGAGCGCGGGCAGGTCGAGGTTGTCGCCGCGGACCAGTTTGAATTTCGGATTCGTCAGGGCGCCGTCGAGGAAGCGGATCTGGCCGGTGGACAGGTTGTCCCAGCCGGTGACTTGGACGCCGTCCGCGAGGAGGCGGTCGGCGAGATTGGAGCCAATGAAACCGGCGACACCGGTGATGAAAACGTGGTGCATGAAGCGATGATTTTGGAGCGATTTAGGACCTAAGGAAAATGATGATTCAACTCGCTGTCGGGGCCTCGTCATGGCTCGGGTGATGATGGGTGCAAGTCTGGATGAAACGGAAGATCGTAAAATTCTGAAGGGCTGGTGGAAGTGGAGGCCGCCGATTGTCCCGCGTTTCGCCGTTTCCTCGGGTGCCTTTTGTAAAATTTCGCGTGGTCCTATCAGGACGCAGGCAGGAAAATTGGGAAACGTCGAAAATTGGAATAACAGGAAAGTGAAAAAGCTAAGAACGAACTCCGGTTTTCGTGTCCTTTTGTGACTTTTCGTGAGCAAACCGGATCGACTGATCTCAGACGAACTTCAGCTTGGAGGCGGCGAATATGACCATGCGTAGGAGCAGCCAGCCGTGTTTCCAACGTTGGATGTTGGTCGTCCCGTAAGTGCGTTCGCGATAGCGGATGGGGATGTCGGCGATTTTCAAGCTGAGCTTACTGGCGCCGAAGAGTAGGTCGAAGTCACCGAACGGATCGAAGTCGCCGAAGTAGGCGCGGTTTGCGACGATTTTTTTGTAATCCTCGGCGCGGAGGACCTTGGTACCGCAGAGCGTGTCCTTTATCGGTTGCCCAAGGAGCCACGTGAAGATCAGGCCGAAAATTTTGTTCGCGCACATGTTGAGGAACTGCACGGCGTGCTTCTCCATTGGGTAAACGAGGCGGGAGCCGTTGGCGAACTCCGCGCGATTCGAGGCGACGGCCTCGTAGAACTTCGGGAGTTCTTCTGGCGGCATGGTCAGATCGGCGTCGAGAATCATCAGAATTTCGCCTTCGGCGACGGCGAAGCCTTCGCGCACAGCGTTGCCTTTATCGCGTCCAGTCTGGCGGAGGATTTTGATACGACGATGCGGATAGGTGGCGGGGAGGCGCTCGATGCGCGCCCATGTGTCGTCACGCGAGTGGCCTTCGACAAAGATGAGTTCGGTCCAAGCGCCCATGTCGGGCGTGCGCAGCACGGCAGCCTCGATGTTGCCGGCCTCGTTGCGCGCTGGGATCACGACGGAAACCGTTTTCTGGAGCGGCGGGTAGATGGGGCGGCGCGGGCGTGCGACCATGAACATCGCGAGTGCCAGTGGAGGGACTAGCGGGCCCAGCACGGAGTTTAGCAATCGATCGAGGCCCAGCAATGGCACGGGGCAGTGGATTCCCGCGCTCTGCTGGACAATTTCCCATTCAGCAAGGTTAGTGAGGTTAATGAGATCGGTGCTGGAAAGCCAGTTGTTCGCGGCGGGTCGGCGGCGCCAACCGCACCTGCTTGCGAATGTGAGGGCGGGGCGCCAGAGGTGATTTTGAAAATTGATGACGAGCCGCGTGCGTTCATGGGCGACGGCGTGTAATCGCCAGAAGAGCTGCTGCACATCTGCCGCTAGGTTCAGGGTGTCGGATACGATGATGACATCGAACGTGCGACCGAGGTGAAGTTTCTCGCCGGCCTGTTGCACGAACACGCCGTGTGGGAGACGGGCTCTGGCTTTGACGAGGGGTTGGGCCGCTAAGTCCACGCCTGTGATATCTCGATTGGGTAACAGCGCGAGCAGGTCTCCCGCGCCGCAGCCGATCTCTAGCACGCTGGCATCGGCCGGCACGAGGTGACGGTAATATTTGCCCAATGTGGCGCGGTAGTGGCGGGCAGCCCAGCTGAGCTCTAAGGGACCGTCTTCGTAGGCGGTGGTCATCTGTTCCAGATGCGTCTCGGCTAATGCAGGTAATCGATTTTCTGGGGCGCACATGAGAAGGGGGGTGGATTACGACTCACAAGTCGAATTTCGGTGCCAGCAGGCTCGCGTCGTGGGCGCGGGCCCGGGCACCACAGTGCTTCCAACGGTTTTCAGTCATCGTGGCGCTGAGCATAGCCTCCGCGGCGACGGGATTCTCGAGCAGCAGGCAAGCGCTGGATCCGCTGCCTTTGACGAGGACGCGGTTCGCGGGCTCGGCGCTGGCGACGATCGCTAGGCCGCACGCCATCGCTTCGAGCACGGTGTTGGCCATGCCTTCGTAGATCGAGAGCTGGGCGAGGGCGTGAGCGTTTTGATAGCAGGGAAGAATCTGTTCGCGGGGCAGCCAGCCGTGCCAGGTCAGGCGTGGGGCCACCCCGAGGCTCTGCGCGAGCTGTTGCCATTCACCTCTCAAGGGACCGTCGCCCACGATATGGAGCTCCCAACACAGATCGGTGAGGGCGGCGAGCCGCATGATGAGCCAGCCGAGATTTTTCTGCGCCTGTAGTCGGCCGACGAAGCACCAACGGAAAGGTTGAGGCGGTGGCTTGCCCGCCGGCGGGACGAAGTAGGCGGAATCAAGCCGTTGGGGATGACGCCCACGGGCAACGCATCGGCGGCGATAACGAGTTGCTGCAAGGCTAGGGAGTTGGCGATCACGGCGCGGGCGGCTTTCAGCACGCGACGTCGAAAGGGGGCGAACAAGCGATGGATGTGGTGGAGGCCGGGTTCGGTGCCGGGCACATCGCCGCCGCGGGGGCGATGTCGAGGAAGTCAATCTGGCCGGTGGACAGGTTGTCCCAGCCGGTGATGAAAACGTGGTGCATGGTCGGAGGAGAGTAAGGCAGGCGGGCGCGAGGCGAGGCAAGAACTAGTCCGGTTTGGCCGCCGCCGCGGGATCGGAGTCGAGCGGTGGAATCGCCTCGGCCTCAAGCACCGAACCCGCGAAAGTGGGGACGGCGGAACTGGCTCCGATCGCGTTGTAGCCGAAAAAAATCTCTTCCGGTGCCGCCGGATTGAAAGGGCGCACCACGTCGGCTATCCGGCGACCGTCAAACTGGATGATCAAGCGCCCCGTGTTTTCCGAGGGTGCCTTCGGGTTGGCTACGCCGGGTTGGAGCGGCAGCATTTGCACTTCGATGACATGTTCGCCCTCGGACGAGGTCTTGACGGGATCGGAGAGCCATTGACCGCTGCCCCAGCAATCGTGCCCGAATCGCAGGTTGCCGCCGGGGAGCCATTCGACGGAGATTAAGTCGCCGGCGCCGTTGCGCCCGGTGGCGAGGAGGGGCTGAGGGGGAATCGTGGCAACGGTGGGAAGATAGACGCGCAGCCGCACGGCGCCGGTCTGACGTTGCGCCGGGGGTGGAGTGGGTTCGACAGGCAGTCGGCGAATTTGGGTGATGGTACCGCTGAACTTCGGCGCGCTGACATCGCTCGCTAGGGCGTTGGCGCCGACGGCGATCCGGTTGGGCGTGGAGGGATAGGTATCGACCGGAGCCTGCAGCAACACGTGTTGATCGAGGACGACGGAAAGGAGGCGGCGGGTGTGGGCGATGGTCCTTTCATCGGCGCCCTGCCACTCCGGATGTTGGTTAGGTGGCAGGAGCGAGCCGAGGCGGATTTGCAGTGAGTAGGCACGACCCGGCACTACGGGAAATGTCCTCGACTCGGGCCCACCGGAACCAAGGTGGAAGAAGCCGACGCGGATGAGTTCGGGTGATTCATAACGCACATAGACGATGTCGCCGGTGCCGTTGAGCCCGCCGGTTGTGAGCAGGGGTTCGCGCGCGTTGGCGGGGTTGGCGGGGAATGTGATTTTGGCGTCCAGCGGGCCGTAGCTGACGCCCGCGACGCGGGCAATCCGGTGCGCCACGGCGTTGCTGCCGTGCTCAATCGCTGCATAAAGCGGGCGCGGGGCCTTGATTGAGAGTCCGATGAAAAAACCGACCAAGAGCGTCCATCCGGCCAAGACGCCGATGCCGGCCCGCACCGTCCAACTTAGCGGTTTGCTCGCATTGCTCGTGAGGGCGAGCAAGGCGAGGCCGCAACTGGAGCCGGCGATCAGCAGGGCCGGGGCGAAGTCCACCATGTAGCGAGTTTCCGACCAGTGAAAGAGGGACAGCACGGAAAAATTGACCACGGCGATGAGCAAGATCGCCGAGCCGCCGATGAGGAAGGCCGCGCCACCCAAGCGGGGGCGAAGCAATTGGACCGCCGGCAGAAAAAAACCGAGCAGGGCGAGTGGCAGGTAGAGTGCGACGCCGTAGGGGCGTGTGCCGTTGAAATAGAAAGGGAAGTAGTGGGTAAAATCGAGGGCCCGCAGGAAGTAGATGTAGCAATTCTCGGGGATATACTTTGCCCCCATGATCGCCACGGCGGTGATGTCCGCCCCGGTCATGGCATAGCGCATGCCGAACTCAAACGGGCTGCCAAAGCGTGCGTAATTGTGGAGAGCGAGCAAAGCCCCTACGACCCCGGCGGGCAGGATTGCGGCCCAAGCGAGGCGGCGAAGCAGCTTGGGACCTTCGCCGGCCGACGCGGACCGGAGCAACCAAGCGCAGGGCAGCTGCACGACGGCCAAGGCCAAGGCGTAGACGGGGCGGGCGCCGACGGCGAGCCCGCCCATCAGACTGGCCCCCGCCACATACCACGGCGCCGCGGCGGCCGAGGCGTGCGTCACCGATCTCGTCGCCAAGGCGAGCATGAGCATGCTGCAGAAAAAAGCGGCGCTGATCGGGACCGTGTAGAAGGTGGGCGAACTGCTGATGAGGAAAACGGGCGAGCCTGCACCCAAGGCCGCCAGAAACAGCAGCAACCAGCCGATGCCCACATCGGGAAAGCAGCGGCGCCGCAGATCCGCTAGCAATTGGGCGGCAAGCACGAAGCCCAGAAAACAGAAAACTGTCGTGGTGACGGCATCGCTGAGGTAGGAGCCGGTCAGCCCCCGCCAGGGCAGTTGGAGCAACACTACCGGGTCGGACCAAAGTAGAGGTAGTATTTGTTGTGAAGGTAGCTGGCATCGTGCAACCGCGGGATGCCCTGGTAGCCGGCGTAGGGATTGGCGAGTGTGGCCAGGCGCGGGTCCGGCTCCAGGTTGAGGTGAAGTTGCGCGTGATACCAAGCCTCAGTGAGCAACCCGTAGAGGCTATTAGGGCTAGGGCTGCTGGTTTGGCCCGGTGTGGCGATGGTATCGGTGAAGTAGAGCCATCCGACGACAACGACGAGCGCCCACACCGCAATATCGTCCCGTCGCGACGGGCGGGAGAGGGGCGGTGAGGATTTTGCGTCGGACATGCGGCAAACCGGCGCAGCGGTAGGCTCAGCGGCGGGGCTTGAGCGAGAGGCCGATGCAGAGATTGCAGAAGACGAACGGCACCTTGAGCGGGAAGAAGCTGCGGGCCTCGATCGTGAAATATGGATCGAGCTCGGCGAGGATCTCGTGGGGAAGATTGATGTGCTCGCGGCCGATGAACTCTTTATAAGGCACGTTGAAGTGTTTCTTCCAGACGCGCTCGGCCGAGATCATGCGGGCAAAGGTGTAAGCCGGGCTGCCTTCGGTCGGGATGACGATGAGGAGTTGGCCGCGGTCTTTGTTGAGCAGGCGGTAGGCTTCGCGGATCGTGGCGGGGAGATTGGGCAGGTGCTCGAACACGTGGACGGCGATGACGCGGTCGAAGTAGCCGTCGGCAAAAGGGAAGGGCTTTTGGCAGTCGCCGACGACGGTCTGGACGCGGGGGAACACGCGCCGGATATCGGCGGCCATGTTTTCGCGGTATTCGTTGGCGTAGTAATTTTTTTCCTGCTCGGGGGAAAGTTTCTCGTGGTGGATGTGCTCGCCGAGGCCGGCGCCGACTTCGAGGGTCGTCTTGAAACCGGGGTTCGAGAATTTGACTGGGAAGGAGTGGTTGAATTTCTCGATCATGCCGTAGCGGTTGGGCAGGAGCTCGTGCCAGAGTTTCATAAACTGGTCGCTGCGCTGCTGTTGTTCGGGCGTGAGGACCGGGAGAACTTTGGGCCACTTGGCGGTTTGCATATGTGAAAGATGGAAAAGGGAAAAGCCGGGCGCGGGAAGACGGAAATTGCACCGGGTGGGCCGGCTGCGACGGCGGAGGTAACGCGTTGGCCTACCGGGCGAGGAAGCGCCGATGGAGCGAAGCGGAAAAAATCAGCTGAGAGCCGAAAGCTGAGGGCTGAGAGCCATCTGCTCCCAGCGCGGAAGTGGATTTGGCCTGGAAATATAGGCGTTCACTGGTCGGGGCTTCGCGATCGCTCTGACTTCGGAGTTCGAGTGCACGGACTCGGCTGAATGGGAGTCGCGGCGGGTCAGAATGCCACGTAAATGAACGGTTTGCTCGGGAGGCCGATGCGATAGAGCACGTAGTGGATCACGAAGGCGGCGAGCAGACCGGCGGCGAGGGAACCGACGTGGGCTAGGACGGCAGCGGCGGGTGGCGGGAGGTTGTCCCAGAATTTGCGGAGGGTGGTGGTCACGGCGGGGCGGTTATTTGACGTAGCCGAGTTTAGTGGCGAGCGCCTCGATCTTCGGGGCGACGACGGCGGCGAGTTTGGCCCCGCCGGCCGACGTGAGGTGCGTGCGATCGCCGAAATCTTCGATCGCGTAGTTTGTGCCCGTGTCCAAGGCGGCGTAGCCGAGCTCTTCGTATCCGGCGATGGTGTCACGAACGGCGACATCATCGCGCTCGCGCAATTCGGGTTCGAATTTCCGGGTGTAAAAAGGACTGTTCCGCGAAATGAGAATCAAGGTGCGGGGCTTGAGCGGATCGGGGAAGGCGCGGGCCGCGTAGCCCATGAATTGTTCACGGGCGGCGGGCGCCAGCTGCCAGCGACCACCGGCGTCTTTGGCGTAGCCGGCTGCGCTGTAACCCCGTGAAATCTCGGTGTCGGCGGCGATCGTCGGCGGGGTGAAACGCTGTTCGAAGGGAGTTCCCTCGTAGTCGTTTTCCTCGTCCTTGAAGTAGCTGCGGGGTTTATGGGCGAGTTTCGGGCTCGGTTGGAAGGGCGTGGCGAAGGTGAAGAATTTCGTGGTGGACCACCAGTTCCAGAAATCGCGGTAGTGAAGAATGGAGTCGATTTGGGCGCCGAGGCGGCGTTCGAAGCGGGCCGTGCTGAAGGCGGGGTCGCCGAGGTAGTCTTTAAACTGCTGATCGCGGGGTGCCCACGGCAGCAGCATGTTCTTATAGTAGGCGTCGAAGAGGATGAAGCGGTAGGTTTCGATGCCGATGGCGTCGGCGGCTTGGAGGGCGGCGACGTTGGCAAGGTAGATTTGGCGGGGGAATTCGTCGCGGAGAGATTCGGCGACGAAGGCGCCGCCATCGGTGGGGCTGGAGCCGCGGAAGGCGAGGTTCACCACGGCGTAGCTGTCGCCGAGGATTTCCTGGAGACGCTTGGTCCAGACGCGGTCGGCGGGTTGGCCGACGCCAAGGAGGATGGAATTACCGCCGACGATGACGAGAATCTGGTCGGGGCGGCAGCGGGCCCGGACGAAGGCGCGCATCTCGCCCATCGTGGGCTCGTATTGCGAGTCGGGCGCGATCATCGGATGAAAGCGCACGGCCGTCGGATGGAGATCTTGCTTGATGACGGTGCGGCCGGCGAAGGCGAGCAGGGCGAGGCCGGCAACGAAGCCGAGAAGCAGCGTCCAAGGTTTGAAGAAGGGGCGCGGAGCTGCCGTGGGAGCGGCGGCGGGCGACGGCGGGTTGGCGGGCGTATCGCTCATAGGCCGAAGAGGAGGCGGGCCATTTTAAGGGCTTCGGCGACCGGATAGAAAAACACGAGCCAGCCAAGCCAGACGAAGAGTTGGGTGAGGACGAAGCCGACCGTCGGCTCTTTTTTGATGAGACCGGAGATGGCGGGGCCGATCACGGGGATTTTCTCGTAGGTCGCACAGAGCGCGAGGCCGATGCCGTGGTAGAGGCCCCAGACGACGAAGTTCCAAGCGGGGCCGTGCCAGAGACCGCAGAGGCCGAAGGCGATCAGGCCGTTGGTCACGCGGCGCACGGGGCCATGGCGGCTGCCGCCGAGCGGGATGTAGATGTAGTCGCGGATCCATGAGCTCAGCGAGATGTGCCAGCGCTGCCAGAAGTCCTGAATATTGCGCGCGAGGTAAGGCCAGTTGAAGTTCTCGGGCAGATCGACGCCGAAGAGTTTGGCGGTGCCGATGGCGATATCGCTGTAGCCGGAAAAATCGAAGAGGATGCGGAGGGCGATGCACGCCAGCAGGACCCACCGGTCAAAGAGACCGATGGTTGCGAAGTGAGGTTGTTGCTGGTCGATGTAGAACGTGAGGTTGTCGGCGATGGCCACTTTCTTGGCGAAGCCGATGGCGATACGGCTCAGGCCGATGGAGAAGTTGCTCGCGACGATTTTGCGGCTGCCCTCGGTGAGCGTGGCGAGGAATTGCGAGTAACGCTTGATCGGACCGGCGACCAGGGACGGGAAGAAAATCGAGAAGAGGAGAAACTTGACCGGGTGTCGGATGGGATCACCGCCGCGACGGACTTCGTAGAGGTAGTGAACGAATTCGAAGGCAAAAAAGCTGATGCCGAGCGGTGGTGCGCCGGGCATGAGTTTCTTGGCGGCATCGGTCAGCAGGGCGGCGTAAGTGCTGCTGATGGGCTCGATCGCGACGCCGATGAAGAAGAGGGCGTATTTGTAAAAGCAGAGGGTGATGACGCAGAGGACCATCGCCGCCATGCACGCCCAGCGTTTGCGGGTAAGCCCGGCGGCGTAGGTAATCACCATCAGCGCGACGATCGGCGCCATCCCGGCGGGACCGGCAAAGTGGCCGTGGAAAAGTGTGCAGGCGGCGGCGAGGAACCACCAACGGAGCGTCGCGACGGGGAGCAGCCAATAGACCGCGAGGGTGATCGCGGTGAAGGCGAAGAACCAGTAGGTCGTGAAGATCATGCGGGCGTCGCGGAGTCGCTAGGCGGTGATCAATCGATTTTGAAGCCCTCGGCGCGGTCCACGATGAACTTGGGCCGGGAGCGGACTTCTTCGTAGATGCGGCCGATATACTCTCCGAGAATGCCGACGCTGATGAGCTGGATGCCGCCCATGAACAAAATCAGAATCACCATCGTGGGGTTGCCGATCGGGAACGGGAAACCGGCGAGCTTCATCACGAGGTAGGCCATCGCGATGAGAAACGAGGCCATGGCGGTGACAAAGCCGAGCTGCGTGCTCAGGGTGAGCGCGTAGGTGGAGAAACAGAAGATGCCGTTGAAGCCGATGCGGAGGGAGCCGAAGAAGCGGTTGTAGTTGGTCTCGCCGGCGAAGCGGGCGGGACGGTCGAAGGGGATGAGGCACTGTTTGAAGCCGACGACGGCGACCATGCCGCGCAAGAAGCCGTGGGACTCCTTGAGCTTCACGACTTCGAGGATGACTCGCCGGGTCATGAGCCGGAAGTCGCCGGTATTGGGCGGGATCTTCACGTCGGCGATTTTGTTGATCACCTTGTAGCCGCTGCTGGCGACGAGCTTCTTGATCCACGGTTCGCCGGTGCGGGCGCGGCGTTGCGGCAAGACGACGTCGTAGCCCTCGCGCCACTTTTTGATCATCTCATGGATGAGCTCGGGCGGGTCCTGCAGATCGACGTCCATGACGATGACGGCGTCGCCGCGCGAGTAGTCCATGCCGGCGAGCGTGGCCATCGGCTGGCCGAAGCGGCGGGAGAACTTGAGGAGTTTGATCCGGTCGTCTTGGGCGCGCTCGGCGAGGACAACGTCCTCGGTGCGATCCGGCGAGGGATCCATCGAGAAGATGATTTCGTAGTCTTGGGTGATCTCGCCCAAGATCGGCCGAATCCGGCGAAGGAACTCGGGGATATTTTTCTCTTCGCGGAAGACGGGGACAACGATGCTCAGGAGCATGGGATTTGGTTAACCGCTAATGGGCACTGATGAACGCTATTTTTTTGGAATGAAGCGACCGCGAGGGCCGGCCGCATCACTGAAAGTCGATGGTGACGATACGGAAAGAACGGAGGCGGGTGTCGGGCGCGGCCAGCGCGAAGTTGCGCGGGGCATCCAAGGTGAGGGCGGTCGCCTGGTCGGCAGAGAGCGGGATAGTGATGCGCTCGGTTTTTTCGAGCTCCAAGTTCAGGGTGGGCTGGGCGGCGCCGTTGATCCCGACGGTGAGCGGGAGATCGGCTTTGGCCGGGAAGCGGATGATTTCGACGACGGCGGTTTTGAACTGCTTGGTCGCGGGAAAGCTGAAGGCGATCCTGCGGTCGACCCAGCCGTCGACGTCGGCGCGGTCGAGGCTGAAGAGGTAGCCGGAGCGGTGCCAGCCGCGGGCGAAGAGATCGCCGGGGCTCAGGTTCTCGAAGGAGATGTTTTTGATCAGGAAGGCGCGCTCGCGTTTCTCGTTGGGCAATGGGAAAACTTGGGCAGCGTCGATTTGCACGGCGGTGCGTTGACCGGCGACCAGGGGAATCAGGAGGCTGCTGTAGCTGGTGCGGGCGACGACTTGGCGATCGGTGGCTTTGCCGTTCACGGAGACCTCGAGGGTGTTGCTCTCGACGGGGGCCCAGCCGGGCATCTCGAGATCAACCTTGAGGACCTTGAAGGCGTCGAAGGCGGGCGCGTTGAAGGTGGCCTGGCGGGCGATCCAGCCGTCGTCGTCGACGCCGGTGAGGTCGAATTTATCGCCGCTCTGATTGGTGAGCTTGCGGAAGGAGGTGAGGTCGGGCAGGTCGCCGATCGAAATCTCGGACACGGAGGCCGAGACGGGACGGGGATCGTCGAGGCCGTAGATTTGCGCGTCGGAGAATTTCAGGCTGATCGAGGTGATCTGGGACGCTTCCTTGATGAGGCGGGTGAGGGTAAATTCGCCGGATTTGAGATTCACGATCTCCGTGGGCTTCTCGTTGATGGAGACGGTCACATCGATGCCCTTGGTGCGGAATTTCTCGGTGTCGGGGATGACGCCCTTGAAAGTGAGAATCTGGCCGGCGCGGGAGGGCCCGAGCTTGAAGAACGCGTCTTCGGCGACCCAGCCGTCTTCGAAGAGACCGGAGTATTCGAGGCCGGGGTAGCGCGAGAGGTCGTTGGGGAAATCGCCAATTTTGGTGGGGCGGGGGAGGGCGAGGTATTGCTCCTCGGTGATGACGGAGGCGTCGCGCATGAAGCCGACGAGGCGCCGGTCATCGAGGTTGAACTTCAGACCCCAGAGACGCATGAGGCCGGTTTTGTCTTTCTCGATGGGGCGGGGAACCTCGCCGAAATCGAGGGTGATGTAGGCGTTTTGTTCGAAGTATTCGGGTTTGATCGGGGGCGAGACGACGCGGGCCGAGCCGTGGCCGACGAAGGGCAGAGGATAGTCCTTTTCGCCGACGACGAGGGCTTTCCCGGGCAATTTCGAGCGGCCCTTGCCGAGCGAGGTGCGCGAAAAGTCCACGATGAGGCGAAGATTCGGCGAAGGGTGGACGATGTTGAAGAGGTTGTAGCGTCCGCTGCCATGGAAGTAGACGTCGCCCTTGGTGATGGGCTCGGGCTCGCGCTGGAAGAAGGCGGCCTTGAAACGCGCGGACGAATAGTAGTGGGGACTGAGCTCGGAGTGGATGAAGACGAGGTGGTCATTCACCTGGCTCTCCAGCTTGTATTGAAACATGTTTTGCGTGACCCAGCCGGTGCCGGGGTTGGCCTTGTTAAAATGGTCGAGCTCGCGGCGGACGGAGACGAAGAGTCGGTCTTTGTAGGCGAGATGGCGCGAAGAGGTTTCGGTCCAGTTGTTGTCCAGCTTCTGGATCGTCATGACTTTGTAGTCGGGCACGTCGCCGGTCATGATTTCTTCGGGCAACAGGCCGCGCAACAAGGAGAGTTTTTCGATGATGCGAGCTTGCGGGCCGAGGTCGGGATCGGGCGTGCGCAGGAACTTCAGCACCGCGATGTTGGCGATGTTGTCCATGTAGCTGCGGGAGAGGAAACGGGTGTCGATGCCCTGGGTGTATTGGGCGAGCATCTTGGCCGTGACGACGTTGTTGATATCGCTCTCGATCGCGTCGAACTTGAGGTCCTTCGGAGGCGTGAAACTCACCCCGAGGCGGGAGGCTCCGACGACTTCGGTGAGTCCGCCGCCGTAGGTGCCGAGGGAGGCGTAGGTGTAATAGGCGTGCGGCCAGATCGTGCGGGCGAAGAAGAGCACGAGCGCGAGGGCGGCCCAGCGGCGGGTGGTGGATTTCGGGCTGAAGAGAAAATGGGAAAAACCTTGGGCGAGGAAAAGTGCGACGACCGGTTGGGCGAACATCGCAAGTTTGAAGAGGCCGAAGTCCTGACCTTTGGCGAAGAGGTAGAATCCGAGGAACAACATCAGCGTCCCGACGTAGCCGGCCGGGGCGCCCTCGCGGACGTTTTTCCAAGCGCGGACCACCATCAAAACGAGAAAGCCGAATGCGAGCGCGATGAGGATCGAAATCAAAGGATCGACGCCGACGACGCCGAAGGCGTGCAGACCGAAGATCATCGGGACGAAGGACGGCACGAGCGTCCAAGGGAAGAGCACGAGGCCGCCGCTTTGGTCGTTGATTTCGGCCATCGCGCCGAGACCGGCAGAGCCCACGGACTGCATCACCAGCGTGTTGATGAACTGGTAGGTGTTGGTCGCGATCAGCGTGAAGGTGAGCAAGGCAACGCCGCCGATGAACAAGGCGTAGCGCTTGAACAAGGGGCGGTCGGTGTAGCGCAGCCGCAGGGCGCAAAGGATGATGCCGAGGGCGACGAACGGGGCGACCTCGGGGTAGTAGATCGCCAAGCACCCGGTGATGAGGCCGCCGAGGGCGAGCTTGCGCCAGGTCATGTGCCGCGTGGCGAAAAGGACGGAAGCGGTGGCGAGGAGGAGCGCGATGCCGCCGACTTGCGCGATGAGTTGGTAAAGTGTGCCGAGGCCGAAGAGCGGGCTGGTGGCGAAGAGGAAAAATGCGACGAGCGTGACCTTGCGGTAGCGGCCCTTAAAAATCGAAACGGCTCCGAGGGCGAAGATCTGGAGCATGCTGAGCATGAGGATCGTCGGCATGAAGGTCTGGTGCGCCTTCAGCCCGGTGAGCGAGGCGACCCAGGCGATGGCGAGTTCCGAGCCGGGCCGGATCTGCTGCAGGCCGTGCATGAACCAGTAGTGCTGCGTGTAGTTGCGGCCCTCGAGGTCGGTCTGGAGCGGCAGGTCGTAGTAGCCGTGGTTGAGGAAACGCTCGGCGGCCAAGCAGTAGTTGGCCATGTCGTCGTTGCCGTAGGAGATCCAGTTGAAGCCGAAGCGGACGGCGGGCCAGCCGACGTAGAGCAGGTAAACGCAGACGATGCCGAAGAACGGGGCAAGTTGCCGCCAAGGGAGTTTGGGGCGGCGCCAGATGAAGATGCCGACGGCGGCGACGAAGAGGCCGAGCGTGAGCCAAGGACCGGCGACGCGGACCGGCATGCCCCAGACGTTGAGGCGCGTGATGATCACGATGATCAGGGCCAATCCCACGGTGGGAGCGATGAACCAGCTCCAAAGCACGCCAAGCCGGGGACGCAGAAGGCTGACGACTGCTTGGCCGATGAAAGTGAGGTAGAGGAATGTCCCAAGGACAAGGAGCAGTGCGATCATGCGGTCTTGAAAATAAAGAAGCTACCAGACTCCAAAAAGGCAGGGGATAAAACAAGCCCGGTTTACGGCGGGGCGGGCGAAGAATTTATCGAACCGGATGGCGGGTTTGGGTGGCCGGATTGTCAGGGCCGACACGGGGCGCGGGCGAGGTGCGAAAGGGGCGCGCGGAAGATATCGGAAGGCGGGAAAATATTGGCGAAGGTGCCTCATATAACGCCGACTACTCCCAGAGCTTTCGGCGCTTGCCGCGCTTTGCTGTGACCTCGGTGGCCAAGCTATTCGCAACGCCGAGATGAATCGCCGCTGCGCGCTCCGCAGTGGCTGCGGGAAGCTCGGCCGCAGCGGCAAACTCGGACCAGCGCTGGATCACGGCCGAGACTTCGGCATCGATCTGATCGAACTCGTCGCGGCCGATTCCGGCGTCGGCCGCCACGGCGGCGAGCGTGGTTAGCCTGGGTGCCGAGCCGAATGTGCTGGGTGTGAGCCCCAGATAATCGCGCCCTTCATCGGCATTGAGGGTCAGGTCGTAGGCCGGCGAGAGCGACCATTGCGCGGTGGCCTCGTCGAATAGAAAACTGTGGTTCTTTCCGTGGTCGTCGGCGTTCGCCGCCCGCACATTGAAAATCATCCGTCGGACCGCTTCGGCGACTTCGGCTTGATCGCGGGTCAACTGCCGCGTCGTCAAAAGCAGGTGCCGGTAGTCCAGTCGGTGCGTGTGCAAAGCGCCCGCCAACGTCATGAGATGAACGCGTCGCGACGATCCGGGGATAGTGTCGAACCGTTCGACAAACAGGTGGTAGCGCGTCCGCTTGGCTGCGGTGTCTCGCATGATCTCGGTCGTCGCCGTCCGAATTCCGCAGGCCCGCGCCATTGCCATGGTGGCATGTTCCAACCGCCCGTCGGTTTCGCGCCCGGCTGAATCTCCGTCGCAATCAAGCTTGAGCAGTCCGAGTCGCGCATCCGGATGCGCGCCGATGGCCGCGGCTACGTCGCCACCGACCAAGACCGAGCCATCCGTCAGTCGGGCGATGGTCGCTTTGGGCAGCGCTCCACCGGCTGTGCCGCCGCGCTGCAAGTGGGCGAAAGCGCGGACGGACTCCTCTCGCATGACCGCTTGCGCTTCGCGCCTGAGCAGCGCCGGGGTGACTGCGGCCCAACTCGCCGCGCGGTCGTCGCCGCCGAGCGCCGGCTCGAACGTCAGGGCGCCGATGCCACGTCGCCCCAACCAAGCCAGCATCCGCATGGGTGTGGCGCGAACATCGAGCGCGCTGAATTCGCGATCCATGATTCGCCGGCCCCATTGATCGGGTAGGCAATCCGAAAGAAACCCGGGCAATTGGTCGAATCCATCCGCGCGTTGCCGAAACGTTGCGTTGGTGAAAGGCACGGTGATCGGCGAGAGATTGTGGCCACGAGCGAGCCATGCTTCGTCGTAGGCAAAATAGGTCGGACCGTTGGTGATCACACGGCCAACGAGACGTCCATCGTGCCAACGGACGTTGAGCGCCGGGACTGCGGCGCGACTCATTTTGAGGCGGGCGACCCGACGGTTGGGCGCCGGCGCCGGGCGCGTTGGCGAACCGGCTTCGAGAGCGCGGCGAGCGTAGGTTCCTCGGTGACGGGCGGAATCATTTGGGCAAACCGCTCCGTGAGTCCCAGCACCCCGAGGATCTTCAGGAGATTGCGCAGGGTGATGTTGCCGTAGCCGTTTTCAAAATTCTGGTAGGCCGGCCGGGAAAGACCGGCCCGCCGCGCCATTTCGACCTGAGACCAATTCTGTTTGAGACGGTGCTGCCGCAGTCCGTCCAAGAATAAGCGGACGGCTTCTCGGTCACTTTGCAGCCTTGGCTCAGTCGACGCCGGGAGTTTATTCATTGCATACTATAATATGTTATAAATTGATAAAATCGAGATAAAAGCATCTTTAAATAGGCATTAAAATTGGGTAACTCTTCGTCATCTCGCACACCAGCTGAATTTCACGTTTTGTAGTGTCGAAGAGCCATGGGACGTTGGTCCCACCGGGTCTAATCACGGCCGAGATACGCGGGGCACACGCGGAGGGCGGGTCGGAGACCGCGCCCGACTTTTTTCACCAACGAATGCCCAAGGCGTGGAGGCGGGCGGTGAGGGCGCCGCGGAAGCGGGTCGAACGGGCGAAGCGGTTGATCGTATCGCCGTCGTTTTGTTTCTCGCCGTGGAAGCGCGTGCGGATCCGGGTCATCTCCTCGGCGCCGATGGTGTGAATCGCCTGACTGGTCTTTTGCTCCGCGTGGACGCGGAAGCAGCCGAGGAAATAGGGGAGGCGTTTGATTTTGCACCCGGCGCGGTGGAAGCGGGCGAGCAGGTCCCAATCGAGGGCGAATTGAAAGCTGGGATCGATGCCGCCGGCGGCGTCCCAGGCACGTTTGCGCCAGAAGAGGGTTTCTTGGGGGATGTAGTCGATCCACTCGATCGAGGGCGCGTCGTGCGGCGGCATGACCCAGCGGCCGACATCGCGGTCTTCGGGATCGATGATGATGCGGTGCCCGTAGACGACATCGACGTCGGGGTGGGTCGCAAAATACTCGGCGACGAAGCGGAGTACGCGGGGCGCGATCATGTCGTCGGAGTTCAGCCAGGCCATGACGTCGTCCGGCCCCAGCGTCGATTCCAGATTGGCGAAACCGATGCGGACGGCGTCGGCTTGGCCTTTGTCTTTGGCCGATTGCCAATGGTGCAGTTGCGAGGCGTAGCGGGCGATGATCGCGGGGCTGTTGTCTTTGGAGCCGCCGTCTTGGACGACGTAGCGGAGGCGCGGATAATTTTGGTTCAGGATGCTGAGCATCGTGCTCTCGATGAACCGGTCCTGGCCGTAACTCGGGGTGACCATACCGATCTGGGGCAGCCGGGAATCGGGCAGCCGGGCTTTGGGGATGCGGTCATCCCACACGAGAGGGCGCGGGTCGTAATGGCGGAGAATGCCGATCTGCATCCAGTACTCTTCGACGACTTTTTTGAACAGCCACGTATCGAACGGCCGCCACCATTCCTCGCGCACATAGCCGCAGGCGCCGAGGTAGAGTTTCCGCAGTTTGGCGGTGAAGGTCGTGGTGTCGGCGGAGAGCTGGGCGATGATGGTCGCGCGCTCGACGCAGGCGCGGTGGAGCACCTGGATGACGGCTTCTTTTTCGGCGAGGAGTTTGCCGTAGTGTTTGGCCTGTTCGAGGCCGGCGAGACCGTTGGCGTAATTGGCGAGCGATTGGTCTTTGTCGGCCAGCCGGGCTTTGATTTCTGCGATCTCACGATCGCGCAACACGACGAGGGCCTCGACGTTGCGGATGTGAACTTGGGAGGCATCGAGCGTGGCGATCCAGTTGGGGTAATCGCCGGGAAGTTTGGCGAGCGTGGCCTCGGCTTCGACGCGCGCAGCGGTCGCGGCGGCGAAGTGCTGTTCGATTTGGGCGCGCTCGTTGGCCGCGGCGGTGAGTGCGGCTTGGGCTGCGGCAAGGGCGGCGACGTTCGCGTTTGAAGCGGCTTCGGCGGCGGTGCGGGCGGTGGTGAGTCCGGCGATGTGACGGTCTTTTTCGCCGTGGGCGGCGTTGAGTTCGCCGACCATGCGTTGGAACTCCTTCACGTGTCCGTCGAGCTTGATGATGACGGCCTCGCGCTCGTTGCAGACGGCTTTGAGTTGGTCGATCTCGGCGTCCTTGGTGTCGGTCTCGGCTTTGAGTTCGGCGATCTCGGTATCTTTCGTCGCGCACTCGGCTTCGAGCTCGGCCTTGATGGCTTCCATCTCGGTCTTGCGCTCGGTGGCGGCGGTCTTGAGGGCGCCGATCTCGTCGTCTTTGGTGTCGGTCTCAGCTTTGAGTTCGGCGATCTCGGTGTCCTTGGTGGCGCACTCGGCTTCGAGCTCGGCTTTGATGGCCACGGTAGCGTCCTTGAGCGCTTTGATTTCGACGTCTTTCGTATCGGTCTCGCGTTTGAGTTCCTCGATCTTGTGTTGGCGGTCGAGCCGGTCCTGCTGGAGATCGGCAAAGCGCGGGGCGGAAGCCGCAATGAGGGCGAGCGCCTCGGCGGGCAGGTTGCGGACTTCGAGCACGGTATCGAGCGGAGCGTCGGGGGCGGTGGCCAGGAGTTGCTCGATGGCGCGGCGGACATCGGCGGAGGCGAGGGTTTTTACGCAAGGGCCGTCCCCGAAATGGCAATCCCAGTTGCAACCGAAGCACGGGAGCGGCTGGACGACGGAAATGCCTTGGCGCGCGGCCGGACGGAAACGGGGCCAGTGACCGCCGCCGAAAATTCCAACCACCGGCCGGCCGACCGCGGCGGCGAGATGGAGGGCCCCGGTATCGTGGCCGACGTAGAGGCGCGAGGAGCGAAGGAGGGCCGCGAGCACGGGAACTTCGCCGTCGCGACCGAGCCAGGCCGCGGGCCGGACCCCGCCGAGGCCGACGGTTTCGGCGGCGACGGCTTCAAGCAGGGCTTTTTCGGATTCGTGGCCGAGGAGAAGAACGGGGAGGGAGCGCTCGCGTTGGAGCCAGAGGACGATCTCGGCGAATTTCTTGGCGGGCCAAGACTTGACCTGCACATTGGCGAGGCCGGCGGGGAAGACGGCGGCAAAGGCGCCGGCCGGGAGCTTGGCGGCGCCGAGCACGGTGGCGGCTTGGGTGTTGGCCGTCGCGGATATTGTGACGGACGGAAGCGGGCGGGCGGCGGGGCGGGGGCGCGCGAGCAGGTGATCGACGAGGCGGTGCTGATTTTCCCAGTCGGTGGTGTGCGCGGCGGCGGGCACGGTTTCCGAAAACGCCGTGGCGACTTCGACGCCGAGATCGAGGCGGAGGGCGGCGGCAAAGATGGGATCAACGTCTTGGGCGCCGAGCATCACGCTGCGGACTTTGGGGAAATGCGCGGCGACGGCGGCCTCGAGCCACGTGCGGTTGAGCGTGGGCGCGAGGACGAGGTCGGGTGCGAGGGCTTCGATTTCGCCCAAGAGCGCGGTGAGTTCGGCGCGGCACTCGGAAGGCTTTTGTTTAAACGGATTGAGGCGGGCGACGTGCCAGTGGAGCGACGGCGGGAAGAGCGGGGCGAGCGTCTCGTAACCGGCGCGCACGACGAGGGTGTGGCGGGCATCGGGCCACGCGGCTTGCAGCTCGGCGAGGGCCGAGGCGAAAATGACGAGGTCGCCGATGGTATCGGGACGCAGATAGACGATGCTCTTGGGCGTTACGGGCACGGCAAAGGGCTGAGGCAACGAAAGGGCGGGGAGGGATGCGAGCCTGATTTCTAGGGAGCCCGCGGGGCTTCAGCGGGCGGACTTCAGCTCGGTTTCCAGGCGCTGGATGGCCCAGCCGCGATCGGTGGATTCGGCGGCCTTGTCGAGGAGGGCTTGGACGAGACGGCCGGTCGGGCGGGCGGTGAGGGCAGTGCTGATTTCCTCGGGGGAGTGGAGCGCGAGCGGAGTGCGGGCGGCGGTGAAGAAGAGGTCGTAGCTGTAAACCGGGTTCGCAAAATCGACGGCGGGAAAACCCAGCCGCGTGAAAAACTCGGCGGCGCTGCGGCGGCTGTAGAGGTAGAGGTGCTCGTCGTTGTTGCCGTCCATGTGGCGTTGAAAAATATCGCCGGTGGCAATGAGGTCGGCGTGGGTGAGATGCTCTTTGTATTCGGGCGTCTGGATCACGAAAAACCCATCGGGCGCGAGCAGGCGGGCGCACTGCGCGAGGGTGGTCGCAGGCGTGGGCAGGTGTTCGAGGACGTCGTTGAGCACGATCACGTCGAAGCTGCCAGGGGCGAAGGGCTGGGTCTCGATCGGGCCGGCCAAGGCGTCGATGCCGAATGACTGGCGGGCGAATTCTACGACCCACGGGCTCATCTCGGTGCCGGTGGCGGTGTAGCCGGCCCAGCCGAGGAGGGCGACGTAGGCGCCGTGCGCGCAACCGAGCTCAAGCACGCGGGCCGGGGGGAGGCGCCGCGCGAGCAGGTGGCTGAGCCAGTGGGTGCAGCGCTCGGGCAAATCGAGGCGGGCGCGGCGGGTGATGTCGGGCAGGCCGTGATGCTCGGTCTGGCGCTGGTGCCAGTAATCTTTGGAGTAAAGCTCGCCGGAGTCGGCGCTGACCGTGAAGGCCTCGGGCGGCAGCGGGGCGCGGCTGACGAGCGTCCCGCAGGCGCGGCAGACGCGATAATCCGCCGAATAGGGCGCGAGTTCCGGGTGGCCGCACCAGCAGGCGCGGGCGCGCGATGAAGCGGCGGAGGGAACGTCGCCCGCGCTCATGCGTAACTGATTTCGAGTGGGAGCTGGGCCGCGCCGTAGAACGGCAGGACCCCCGCGGCGTGATGCGCGACGCTGAGCGGGCCGAGTCCGCCGACCCGGTCGTGAAACGTGCCGACGTTGGGGTCGGAGGGATCGGCTTCGGCGGCGTCGAGCGAGAGCGTGTAAAGCCCCGCTTGGGCGGTGAGGGTGACGCGGAAATCGAGCATGATTTCCTCGCCGGCCGCCAGGGGCGGGAGGGGGAAGCGGAGCTGGGAATTCCCGGCGGCGAAGAGCAAATTGCCCATGCGGTCGTGGAGTTGCAGGCCGACCGAGGGCAGCGCGATCGGCGCGTGGGCTTTGAAGAGGACGCGGATCGTGGCGCGGTGGAGCAGCTCAAAATCCCACGTGGCGGCGCCGTGACCGTCCAGAACGGCGGCGGCGATGAGTTCGAGTTTGCGGTCGCCGTGGCGAGACTTGGCGGCGGGGAGAATGTTGGCGGCGAGGAGCGCGGCGCGAAGTTCGGTCGCGACGGGCGCGTGCCGCCCGGCGGCGACGGGGCCGGCGGCGGAGGCGGTGGTCGGCTGGTGGAGGTTGAAGTAGCGGCTCACGCAGTCTTCGGGGGCGCCGTCGTGGACGAGCTTTCCCTGCGAAAGGAGGAGACCCCGGTCGCAGAGATTTTGGACGGAGCCGGTGTCGTGGGAAACGAAGATGAGGGTGGCGCCGCGATGCACGATTTCGCGGATGCGTTGAAAACACTTTTGGGTAAAGAACACGTCGCCCACGCTGAGGGCTTCGTCGACGATGAGGATATCGGGCTGGACGCTGACGGCGACGGCGAAGGCGAGTCGCATCATCATGCCGGACGACTAGGTCTTCACCGGCTGTTCGATGAAGTCGCCGATGTCGGCGAAGGCGGCGATTTCATCGAAGCGCCGGGCCATCTCAGCGCGGGACAAGCCATAGATCGAGCCATTGAGAAAAACGTTCTCGCGGCCGGTGAACTCGGGGTTGAAGCCGGAGCCGAGCTCGAGGAGGGCCGAGACGCGGCCGTTGACTTGGAGCGAGCCGGACGTGACGGCGAGCGTGCCGGCGATGAGTTGGAGTAGGGTGGACTTGCCGGAGCCGTTGCGGCCGATGATGCCGGTGGCCTCGCCGCGGCGGATTTCGAACGAGACGTCGTTGAGCGCGTGAAAATCGCGATAGCCGCGGGCGGCGCGAGCAGTCAGCGCAAGGTGCGGAGCGCTCGATCGGGGAAAAAGTGCAGCCGCGGCGGCAGTGCAGGGAGAACCGAGGCGGGCGGACGGTGACGACCAAATGCGATAGGCTTTTGAGACATTCTTGACCGAGATGATGACGTCGCCGGGCATGGAGCGGATAAGGCTCCGGAGGCAAGCGCCAGCCGCAATCACTCGCAAGGCCGGAGTTGTCCCCATCACGCCGGCGCGGGCAGAATCGGAACCAAGAGAAAACGATCAGTCGATGAACTCGTCCGTGGGGCCAACGCGGTGGATCGTGCCCCGGAAGGGACCGATGGGGACCACACGTTCTTTGAGGTCAGGCTTAAGCAGCGAATCAAGCATCAGCTGATTGTTGAACCAGATCTTGAGGCGGGAATGACTCTCGCCCGGCTCAGCCGTGAGCTTGGCGACCACCTCGTGGTCGCGGAGGTAGTTGATCGTAGCCAGATTGCTCTCGGAGTGCAGCGAACCGTCGCGGGCCAAGCCAACCCGGATCTTTTTCCGCCCAACTTCATAAAAGAGAAAAATGCTCCAGGTTTCACTTTCATGTTTAAAGTGCCACACCGGTTCCCAAGCGTTCGTGTCCTTCAGCGGAAGGGTGATTTTGATGCCGAAGGGAATCGCGGTGAGGTTGGTAAATGGCTGCGCCGGGTTTAGCTTCGGGGAGCCATGGGCGACGCCAAGCACCAGCGCCCCGATGATTGAGCTGACGAACGCTCCGCGACCAAAAATATAAAATGCCCGATCAGGGATCGTGGGTGAACGCCAAGACCAGCAGTAAAGCCCCAACACGGCGATCCAGCTGAGCAAAGTGACCCAAAAGGCGACGCGCAAGGCGGTGGGACCGACATAGGATAGATCGACCCGACTCAGGCCCGCGGAGACCGGAACCATGGCGAGTCCATCGGGCGAACGCATGACGGGAACGGCGCGGCCGTCGACCTGAGCGCGATAGCCGTCGATAAAAATTTTTGGAGTCTCCAGCCAAGAATCCTCCGCGCTGCGAACCGCGACGCGAAAGGGGTTTACGCTCAGCGTCTGCAGGGGCAGGCGGCTGGGACTGAGCGACAGAAGCTCGAGTTTCCCGATGTTGCCGTTCGGAGGTCGTCCCGGTTGGGCGTAGAAGCGAATTTGAACTTCGTCCGCTTCGGGACCGGTGGTCCAAAGGGTGAAGCCATCCCGGCTGTCGGGGCGGGTACCGAACGCCATCGGAGCGCCCGAAAGTGGAAGTTCATACTCCCGGTAGATGAATTTCCCGAGCAGCTGCAGGGTTCCGTTGATCTCGGGGTCCGTGAACTGAAATCGGGCGAAGTAGACCTGTTTTGATTCCAAACGAACGGGAGGAATAAAGTAGCCGCCGTAGTCTGTGGGGACAAAAACATGTTGGGTGCGGAGGCGGGGCTCCCGGTCGGGCACGGCGCGATTTAAGGCGAGGCGATTCAGGTCGATCGGTTCAAGCGAGCCACGGGCAAGCAGCTGGTTTTGCATGATGGGGTTCATCGTGCCGTGGCTAAACCCACTGGGGAGTTGGCCAAAATATTCGTAGGAGTAGCGACTCATGAGGGCGTTCTCCGGCCGCATACGGAGGTCGGTCATCAGGGGGCTACTCGTGATTGAGTATCCGCGCGCCACGAGTTTTCGGACATCAAAAGCGCTGTAAACAACTCCAGCGGCCAGGCCGGCGGCCAGAAACTGCGGGGCCCGCCGCAGCAATCCCCGCCCGGCGCGAGGCCAAGCGTGGAGAGCGAGAAAGGGCACCAAGGCAGCGAGAATCGGATAGAATCGCTGCATGGGCCATTCGTGCGTGGCGTTGATTACCATCTCCGGCATGATCGCCCAAATTTGGCCGGAGATGGCCGGGGAGGGGACCAGCAGCAGCAAAAGACCGACGGCACCCAGCGTCAGCAGGCCCACCGCCCAATGCCGAGCGGGCCGGGTGATGATCGCGACGAGGGCGACGAGGAGAGCGAGCCACAATGCAGGGCCGAGTTGTAGATTGCGGATGAGATCTGCTCCGGCTGCGTCGATCGGTTGACCGAGACCCGCCCAACCTGCCTTGAGTGTGCCGAGGATGGCTCCGCTGCGGACATTGGCGACCAAGTTGGGGTCACTGGGCATCTGCAAGGTATACACCGAAACAAAAACGTAGCCGCAGAGCATGAAACAGAGCGCGAGGCAGGCGAAGGTCTGCGTCACTGCCCGGCCTTTTTCCCGGTGCCTGACCAAGCGCGCTGCAAGGACCAGGCACACCAGGAGAGACGTCCACAACGCCACCGGGGGATGCGCGAGCCAGACCAGTGCAAGCGACGCCGCCAAGAGGCCAAAGTTTGGAACGGGATCAGGTGTATCCCAGAGCCGAATCACGGAGTAAAAGACGATCGGGAGCCAAGGGAGGGTGAGCCACGTGGCGATCATGTCGCCGCTGTAGATCAGCGCCAGAACGCCGGGGCAGGTGCCGAAAGCGCAGGTGAGCCAAAATGCCGTGCGAGCCGCCGACGGTCTCAGCCGCGTGAGCAAAAGATAGATTACGGCCACCGAGGCCGCCAGGCTCAGGACGATCAAGAGGTTTTGCACCGCAACCGCGGTAAGGGTAGGCCCGGCAAAAAGGCTGACCGCAGCGCCGAGGTAAGAAAAGTAGGGCGCGGTGCGCAGCGGATGGATATCGCCGTTGAACGCGTGGGCGCTGTTACCGACATACATTTCAAATTCACCGTTGCGGAATTGTTCGGCGGCGTCGGTCAGTTGCTGGGCGTAGTGGTGGGCGTCGCCGCCACCCACCAGTTGCGTCGTGGCGTAGGGGTGGATCACCCAACTGCAGACGCCGATCAGGCCCAACCACCGCAGTGCTTCACCTAGGGTCGAGCGGGTGCGGCGGGCCTGCCGCAGGAACAATCTCTGGGCTAAACAGCCGACCGCACCGGTCGCCGCCGCGAACGCCAATTGACGGTAGTCGAACGCTTCCGGGGTGTGCCGCAACCAGACCCAAAAGAAAACGCTACACGTGGCCGCCACCGGGTACTGGGGGCGCCGCAGCCAACGCTTAAGCAGCCGCCGCAAACCAGAATCACACAGGTAAACGCACAGCGACCAGACGGTAAGGAATCCAACGACCGTTGCCGTGCTCCAGTCGCCCGAGAGCTTGAAGCGGTGGGCGAGCGGAAGCCCCACGGCCAAGACGGCCAGAGGGGCCGCGAATCGAATCAGCAGCTGACGGAATAATCCTAGCTGGCTCCGCCGACGGAGCAACATGCGGGGTAACATGGCACCTGAACGACGCCGGATAAAAAATGCGGGGTCAATCGAAAGTTGACCCCGAGATCAAATCACGTCCGCGAAGGTCGTTTGAAGTTTTCGAAAAATCCAACGGCCGAAAAGAAACACGGTGATCCCGACGGCGTAGGTGTAGCCGAGGTGGTTCAGGTTGAGCGCGGTATCCCACACCAACGCATCGCGGGCCAATTCGATCGAATGCAGCAGGGGGTTCCATTTGAGAAACGCCCAAATCTCGGCTGGGATTTTCGCGATCGGATAAACCACGGCGCTCGCGTAAAGCACGACTTGGCCGACGAAGGGCATGATTTGGCCCAGGTCGCGAAAAAAAACTCCCAAGGCGGCAAAAAGCCAGCCGAGGCCGGCGGTGAGCAGCAAAAGCGGGAGCAGAATCACCGGTAGCCAAACGAGGCCGGCGATGGTCACCCCACGGCCCAACGCGATTGCGCCGAGCACCATCAGGGTGATCGAAATCAGCAGATTAAACCAAGACGCGCCGAGCTGCGCGAGCGGGAGCAGATCCAGCGGGAAGACCACTTTTTTAACCAGATTGGGGTTGGCGAGAATGATCCCCGGAGCGAGTGAGAGCGTCTCCGACGTGACTTGGTGAAGAATGAGCCCGAGAAAAAAAGCGAGGGCGTAATCCGTGCGGGTCTCATCGGGCAGGACTCCGAAACTGCCGCCAAAAATCTGCCCAAAAACCACGTAGTAGAGCCCCAGCATCAGCAAAGGGGTGAGAACGGCCCAGACGATACCGAGGTAACTGCCGCGGTGGCGCAGCTCGACGGTCCGGATGGTGAATTGCCACCACAGATCCCGCTTTCGGGCGAGATCGTGGAAGGGGGTGGCCATGCTGGGTGCGCTCATCGTTGACCGAAGAACGAGCGCACGGCGGCGGCCACGGAGTCAATCTGTTCGGCGGAGTGGTGCGGACTGATCGGCAGGCTCAGGACTTCTTCCGCCAGGCGGGTGGCGATGGGAAAATCGGCGGCGGTGTAGCCAAGATGGCGATAAGCGCCCGAGCGATGGGGCGGAATGGGATAGTGAATCTGGGTGGCGATGCCGTGCGCGGTGAGATGTTCGCGGAGGGCGGTGCGGTGGGCGGTGCGCACGACGAAGAGGTGCCAGACCGGCTCCGCCCACTCCGGCACAACCGGCAGCACGAGATCGCCCACGCCGGCGAGTTGGGTGAGGTAACGCGCGGCGAGGGCGCGGCGCCGGGCGTTCCACGCGTCGAGGTGGCGGAGTTTGACCGCGAGGAATGCGGCGGAGAACTCGTCGAGGCGGGAGTTGAGGCCGGGCTCGTCGTGGTGGTAGCGCTCGCGTGAGCCGTAGTTGCGCAGCGAGCGAAGACGGGTGGCGAGGTCGGGATCGTCGGTGGTGATGGCGCCGGCGTCGGCGAGGGCGCCGAGATTTTTGGTGGGATAAAAACTGATGCCGGCGGCGTGGCCGAGGGCGCCGCTGGCGCGGCCGTGGCAACGGGCGCCGTGGGCTTGGGCCGCGTCTTCGAGCACGAAGAGCCCATGCTGGGCGGCGACGGCGTTGATCGCGGTCATGTCCGCGCATTGCCCGTAAAGGTGAATGGGCAAAATGGCCTTGGTCCGCGGCGTGATGAGCGCGGCGAGGCGGGCGGGATCGAGATTGTAGGTGCGCGGATCGGGCTCGCAAGGAATCGGCGTGGCGCCGACGTGGGTGACGGCGAGCCAGGTGGCGATGTAGCCGTTGGAGGGTACGATGACTTCATCGCCGGCGCCGATGCCCCGGGCGATGAGCACGAGTTGCAGGGCTTCGAGGCCGTTGGCGACGCCGATGCAGTGGGCGGCGCCGACCGACGCGGCGTAGTCGGATTCGAAGGCTTCGAGTTCGCGGCCGAGGAGAAACCAGCCCGAATCGGCGACCCGCGCGTGCGCCGCATCGAGTTCCGGGCGAAGCTCGGCGGTGGCGGCTTTGAGGTCGAGGAAGGGGATGGTCATGGACGAGGGCTGGGGCGGAGCTTGCGGTAGGCGAGCGTCACGCCAAGCCCCGTCGCTCCACCGATCCAGGCTCCAAAACTCAGCCAAAAGGCGATGCGGAGGGCGAGAGGCCCGACGAAACGGAGTTCGACCATGCTCTCGCCGGCCGGAACGGGAAATGTAACCAGCCCTTGTTGGGATTTGTGGACCGGCGCGTTCACCCCGTTAACGGTTGCAACGTAGCCCGGGACCGACATGCGGGGCGTTTCCAGCAGCGCAGGAGTTGGGCTTTGGACGCGGGCGCGCAAGGGCATCAGTGAATCGACGCGGAACGGCAATTTTTCGGGATCGTAAGCCGCGAAACGGTAGCGGGCGAAGGGAATGTAGTTGCCGGGGACGGCGCCGGGGCCGGTGGGGATGAACCGCAGGTTGATCGTTTGGGCGGATGGGGTGGTCGTCCAAAGAGCGATGGTTTTTTCCGCTTCGGGGCCAGAGCCGAAGGCTTTGCTTTCGCCCGAAAGAGGCAGGACGTATTCGCGGTAAAGCGCCGGGCCGTTGATTTGGAGGATGCCCGTGGTGTCCGGGCGGACGAAATCGAAAGTCAGAAAATAGCGTTTGCCGGGATCGAGCGTCAGGGCCGGCCGGAGATTGATAATGCCGGGGTTGGCATCGATGACGCCGCCAAACTCGTCGGTAAAAGTGCGGTTGGAAGACGGCGGGTAATTTGAAACGAGCACATGTCGGTCGCCCGGATCGAGCAGGCGGAGTTCGAGGCGGGGATCGACGACGCCGTGCGTGAAGTAAGCTGGTCGCCCCGAGAGCAGGCCATAGGTGTGCCGCTGGATGGCGACGTTTTCGGTCATCGCCCAACGGCGAGAGTGTTCGACGGTATCGGACTGAGAACGGGCGTTGCGGGTCAGCTTGACGGCTTCGGCCGCGCTCCAAACGACGGCAAGGAAAAGCGGGAGCGCGATCGCGAGCTTTCGGGCGGAATTTCGGGGCGGTGAGAAATCGGCGAGATTGCGTTGGGTGCAGACGATGATCAGCGCTGCGATCACGATACCGAGGCGCTGGATGGGCCAGTAGAGGGTCATCCCGACGAGGGTCTCGGGAAAACTGAACCACAACGCGCGCGTGATTCCCGGTATCGGCAAAACCAGAATCAAGAGCAGGGTGGCGGCGCCGATCAGCAGCTTGGCGCCCCGGTGACGACCATAGAAGAAAGCGCCGACGGAGACGAAGAACGCTGCCCAAAGACCATAGCCGAGTTGAAGGTGGTTAAGGGTAGCTGCGCCCCGCTCAAGAGGCAGCAGCGAGGCTGGAAAGGTGGCCCGCACTTCGCGGAAAAGCTCAGCCCGATCCATCACATAAGGCACGATGGTTTCGCCGGGAGTGCGGAGCAAAAAGACCGAGATGACGGGATAGACCGCTAGCCCGGCGAAGATCGTCGCCGACAGCATGGCGCGACGAATGGCGGCAAGCTTGTCGGTCGAAACGAGCAAAACGGCAATTTGAGCGACGCACGCGACCATGGTCACCCAGAGCGCGATCGGCGAATGAGCCCACCACAGGGCCGCGAGACTCACCGCGAGCACGATCGACGGAGTGGGGGAGACGTCGTCGAAGCTGCGCACAAGGGCCGCGCAGGCGAGCGGGACCCACGGCAGCGTCATGCCGCTCATGTAAAGATCCTGCGCGTAGAAGAGGCCCGCGACCCCGGGGCAGAGCACGTAAAGTGTCGCCAAAGCGGCCGCGGTCCACCGCTGGGCCGGGGCCACCCAGACAAGGGCAAAATAAGCGCCCAAGATGCCGCCCAAAAAACTGAGTATGGCCGTCAGATGCTGCAGGGCAAAAAAACTGAGCGACTGCCCGGTGATGAGATCGAGACCGCCGGCGAAATACTGGTAGTAGGGCGCAGCCCGCAGCGGATAAACCGCTCCGTTGAAGGAGTAATCCGATTGTCCGACAAACACGGGGAACACCCCGGCCCGGAATTGCGTGACGGCATCGGCGAGCAGGTGATGATACCAAAGGGCATCTCCGGTGCCGAACAGTCGCGGTGAGAAATAAGGCTGGGCGATGAGCAGGGCGACGGCAGTGAGCAAGATCAGCCGCAGAAACTCGGTGAGGGCATCACGAGAAATGTTCATGCTCGGGGTCTCGCTCGCTGCATCAGGGCTGGGCCGCGCGTGGTTTCCAGATGCGAATCGCCATGGCGGTCGCCGGGTTTTTCAATGCGCCCACCTCCACGTAGCCATCGGGAAAATTGAAGTCGGCGTTCAAATAGTGTTGGCGAAAGTCGGGAGCGTCGGCCTGCGTGATGACCCAAGCGTGCGCCCGACGCTGCGGCCCGGCATTCCGAATATAGATTTCTTCCACCGGGTTGTTCACGTAGATGCGGCCAAAATACCAAGGGATGATCGGCGATCTTCCGCCGACGGCGTAAACCAGGCCGGGCAAATTAAAGAAAGCAAAAATATCGCCCCCGGGCTGAAAGCCATTTTTTTTCAGGATCTCCTGCGTCGCCTGGATGAAGTGGGCGTTAGGCGCATCCAGCAGAAGAACCGAGCCCGACTGACCGATTGAGGTCGGCGTGGTTTGCGTCCGCAGATCGCTGGTCATGCTGTAAGGATGGGCGATTTGACCGTTGAATAGCTGGGCGGTCGCGATTCCGCTGCACGCGACCAGCAAGAGCCCGGTTGAAAACAGGCCAAGCCTCCCACCGGCCAATAGCGGCAACGCGGCGGCGGCGAACCACAGGGGCGCCTGCAGACTGCTGTTGAGGTAGAGCGGATTGGTGGAGCCAAAAGCGCCGGCAAAGGGCAGAATCACCAGAATCGTCCACAACAAAACGGAGTGGAGCGTAAGTCGCCAATTTTGAGGTTTCTCCGTGGTCAGGAGAGTGGCGAACCCTGTGATCAGGACGGCTTCAAACCATAGCCGGGTAACGGCGGCTTCCGCGTAGAAGAGATGGGCGCCGTGCCAGATTTTCGCCGATAGCAGCAGAGCCAGCCATAAGGCGATCACCGCGGCAAAGCCCCACTGGGTTAAGGCGCGGCGGATCGGTGGCGGAACGAATCGTGCGGCTACGCCGAGCACCAAGAGGAGGGGCCCCACCCAGCGCAGATCATGCGCCAGCATAACGGCCAGATCCGATGAATTCTTGGCCAACCGGGTTAACAGTTCACCCGTGAAGGCAGAGTTTTTTGAAATCGAAAAAAAAGTGGCGAAGCGCGCGGTGAAGGCCGTCCAGCTCCCCAAGACCAGAAGAAACGCAGCGAGACCGAGGACCACCGCTCCGCAGGCGAGAAGGAGCACGCGCTGCTTGAGGCGGGTCGCGATGGCTGGGCTTAAGATGAGAAAGCCAAAGACGGCGCCGCCAAATAGGATGGCGGTCGGGGGCTTGATGAAAAGTTGCACGGCCGCCACGGCGCAAGCGGCGGCCAACTCGATCACGGCGAATCGCCGGTCGCCCGGCTCCGCGCTGATGATTCGCCCCGCGCCATCCAGCAGCAGCGCGGAACCGAGCACGAGTAAGATGGAATTGAGGGAATTATAAGTGAGCGCGGCCGGCACCGGGGTATAGGTCGCAAAGGCGCTGATCACCGCCGAAAAAAACACGGCGGCGGTCGGCAGTACGGCAGGCTGGCCGGGATGGGCGCGCCGAAGGTAGTTCACCAAAGCGATACCCAAAATCCCGGCGCTCCCGAGCGCGAGGGCCCAACTGGTGAGCCGAAAGGCGACGATGTTTTCACCGAGCCCCCGAAAAATCATGCCGGCGATCAAGTGGAATGACGTATGCGTGTCGGCGACGTCGGAGGGGAATTTATAGGTCAGATAATAGTAGCCGCCGTCGATCAGGTCGAAGCCGCGGAATGAAGCCCAGAAAGCGATCGCGGCACCCAACGCCGCGGCGGCTCCCAGCACACTCACGAGAAACCAGCCCGACCAAACGTGAAGCCGTGCATTCCACGCAGGTGCCGGCCGCGGAGCTTCGACTGGAGAGGGCAAAGATTGCAACCGGAGGACTCTGGTAGGCTGCTCGCGGATTCGTCAATAAAAGTGGAAAATCGTTAGCTAGGTTGTTGCCACGACCGGACGCGCTTCCACAAAAATTACCGAAAAGATGCCGAGCCTGACCGTTATCATGCCTGCCTTCCAGGCTGCCGCCACCATCGAGCGGGCGATCGCGAGTGTGGTCGCACAGACGTTCACGGATTGGGAGTTGATCGTAGTCGATGATGCTTCGACGGATGAGACGGCCGCGATGGCCGAGCGCTGCGCCGCTCGCGATCCGCGCATCAGGGTGATCAGGCTGGAGCGAAATCAGGGAGCAGCCGCCGCCATGAATCGCGGCTGGCAGTCAACGCGGGCTCCCTTCGTCGCGATCCATGATGCCGATGACGAATCGTTGCCGGGACGCTTGACCGCGCAACTCGCGTTCATGCAGTGCCACCCGGAAGTCCACGTGCTCGGGGGAGGGGCGCAATTCGTCGATGAAGCGGGCCGGACGTTGGCTTGGGTGCGGCATCCGATGGAGCATGCAGAACTGGCGACCCGGCGCTGGCGACAGTGCCCCTTCGTGCACTCGACCGTCGTGATGCGGCGTGAGTTTCTGACCGCGACCGGTGGATATCCGGCGGGTATGCGGCTCGCAGAAGATTATGACCTGTGGATGCGCGGTTTTGCTGCCGGGCGGTTTCGCTATCACAATCTGGGTGAAATCCTCGTCGCCTATCGCACCCGACCGGTCCAGCGCTGGAAAATGATTCGAGCCAGTGCGGGCGCCCGCATCAAAGCCGGTCGGCGCGAGCATCGGCCGATGACCGGTTGGGCGGCAGCCGCGTGGATCCTCTTCAACGGAGGATTGGAGCAGTCGCGGATCTTTGTTTTGCGGGACGCACTGAAGAATTTTTTTGGCCCAAAGCCTTCGGCTCCTTTGCGCGCCGGTCCGCCGCTGGATCCGCGCCCGCTGCACGTGGTTCTCGTCACCTCGAGCCTGGGTGGCGGGGGCGCAGAACGGGTGTTGGCGACGATGGCGAACCATTGGGCGGGACTTGGTTGGGAGGTAACCGTGCTTACGCTCCGAGCGGATGAGGCAACGACCGCTTATCCGTTGCACGAACGGGTGCGCGTGGGCCGCTTAAATCTGATTCGTGAGCGCAACCCCGTGCTGGATGCCGGCCACCTTGGACGGCTGCTGGCTTTACGCCGGGCATTGCGAGCCGCCGCACCGGACTTGGTCATCAGTTTTCTGGACAAGCTCAATGTGGCCGTGCTGCTGGCGGTGGTGGGGACAGGCATTCGGGTTATTGCGACCGAACATTTGGTGCCATGGCGGCAGCCGATGGGTGCGGTTTGGGAGACGCTGCGTAGGCTAGTTTATCGGCGAGCTGCACGGATCGTTTCGCCCACGGCAGGCATCCGCGACTATCTCGTCCGGAGCGTTCCGGGCCGCCATACAATTCTCGGTTATCCGGCGCAGCTGTTACCGGGTGCGTCGTTTCCGGTGACGGATCGGGCGCCGTTGATTTTTGCGGCGGGGCGTCTCGCGCCCGAGAAAGGCTTCGACGTGCTGATCGCGGCCTTTGCGCGGGTGCACGCCCAGCATCCGGCCTGGCGGTTGGAAATCGCCGGTGAAGGCCCGCTTCGCTCAGCTCTGGCTGCGCAAATCTCAGCCTCGGGGCTGGGTGGGTCCGTCGAATTGCGCGGCCACTTACCGACCGTCCGCGAACGTATGCGCGACGCGGCAATCTTTGTGCTCTCTTCGCGCAGCGAGGCTTACCCGATGGTGGTTTGTGAGGCGATGGCGGCCGGAGCGGCGGTCGTGGCGACTGATTGCCCGACGGGGCCCCGCGAAATGATCGCAGCGGGCGTGGACGGTTTGCTGGTTCCGCCCGACGATGCGCCGGCTCTTGCGGAAGCGCTCCTGGGGCTGGTTACAAATACCGCTTTGCGTGAAAAACTAGCGGCGGCGGCGCACGTTGGTGCCCGTCGTTTTGGGAGTGAGACCGTGATGCCCCAGTGGGATAGGCTGGTGCGGCAAGTGATGGCCGAGTCCCGATGAAACTCACGTTCGTCATCGATAGTTTGGCGATGGGTGGCGCCCAAAAGCACGTGCGCCAAATGGCCTTGGGGCTCGCCGCCCGCGGACATCAGGTGCAGGTGATCAGCCTCAATGATGTCTGCCATGTCGCCATGGTTGAGCCGCTGGTCGCGGCGGGTATCCCGGTGACGGTGATGGGCCGCCGCGCCATGTTATGCGGTGTGGGCCTGATCCGACTTTGGCGGCGGTTGCGATCGGATCGTCCCGATTTGCTCATCACGGTGTTGTTTGCCAGCACGATTGCCGGCCGCATCGCCGCCACGCTCGCCGGAAAAGGCATTCGCATCGTCACCTGCGTGCAGGCCCGCAATATCAACTACGGCGGGTGGCAATTCGCCCTCTTGCGGCTGACCGCGCGGGCGACGACACGATTTTTTTTCAACAGTCGCTCGGCGATGCCGTTCGCATTCAAATACGAAGGGGCGCGGGCTGAGCTCAGCCACCACGTGGCCAACGGAGTGGAGATACCTGCGGCTGGAAGAGGTGAACTAGCGCGGAAATGGTCAGACTTTGGCCTGTACCTTCAACCGGATCACGAAGTCATCGTCACGATCGGCCGGCTGGATCCACAGAAGGGCTATGGGTGCCTGCTCCGGGCATTCCGACAGGTGGTCGGGCAGCGTGAGCAGGCGCGTCTGCTGGTGATTGGCGCCGGACCGGAAGAACTTAAATTGCGCGCCTTGGCCGAGGAATTAGGCGTGGCAGAAAGGGTCATCTTCGCTGGCGAGCGAGCCGATGGACCGCTACTGGCGTCGCTCGCTCGGTTGTATGTGCAGCCCTCGCTTTTTGAGGGCACGCCAAACGCGCTCATGGAGGCCATGGCGGCGGGCGTGCCGGCGGTGGCTACGGCGGTCGATGGTGTTCCTGAAATCGTCACTCACGCTGTGAGCGGATGGCTGGTGCCGCCGAATGAACCTGCCGCATTGGCCGAGGCTGTGTTAGGCGCGTTGCGCGATACTCAAGAGGCTGAGAAGGTTGGCCGCCACGGACGTGAAAAGATGCTGAAGCAGTTTGATACCGCCGCCATGATCAGCCGTTATGAAGCGCATTTTTTGGAGGTTCTTGAAGCTCAGCCCGCCGCGCGCGTTTCTGAAAAAGAGTGACGCGGTTTTAAGTCTGCGCTGTTTTGTTGGGCCCGGGACGACTCGATGACAAAAATTCTTGTGACAGGCGCGGCAGGTTTTATCGGCAGTCACACGGTGGATTTCTTGCTGGCCTCCGGGCATGAGGTGGTGGGAGTGGATAATCTTCGCACCGGCTGCCGTGAGAACCTCAGGCAGGCTACGGCGTCGCCGAGATTCGACTTCCAGGTGATGGACATCACCGAGGTGGAGACGTTTACCGGTTTGGTCCGCAGCCAGCGCCCCGACGTGATGATCCATCTCGCTGGCTTGGTGAGCGTGCAAGATAGCCGCGCAGATCCGGCGTTGAACGTGCGCCTTAACGTGGGAGGGACCCAAGTCGTTATCGACGCTGTGATTGGTGCCTCCGTGCCTAGGGTGGTATTCGCCTCATCGGCGGCGGTTTATGGGGATAGTGATAGTTTTCCGCTCCGAGAGGATGCACCGAAGCAGCCGCTTAATCCCTACGGTGAAGCCAAGCTCGCAAGTGAAGCATTGCTCGCCGGAGCGGCACGGATGCACGGCTTCACTGCGGTCAGCCTGCGATATTTCAATGTGTATGGTAGCCGACAGGCTCCCGATTCACCCTACTCCGGGGTGGTTTCAAGATTCGTCGACTGCTGTCGTCGGAATCAGGCTCCGGTCATCTTCGGGGATGGCCGGCAAACCCGCGATTTTATCCATGTCCGCGATGTGGCCCGGGCCAATGCGCAGGCGGCGCTGTTGCCCGGCATGCCGCCGGGCGACTACAATGTTGCGAGCGGCCACGAAACCTCACTGCTCGACCTGGTCGGCCTTTTGCGTGCCATGCAACCATCGCTGCCGATGCCGAAGTTTTCTGCTGCCCAGCCGGGTGATATCCGCCGTTCGGTGGGTGATCCGGGGAGATGGGGTGCGGTCAGCGGATTTTCGCCGCAGGAAACATTGAGGGTAGGCCTGTTGGAGCTTGTGGACTGTCCTTCGATCGAAAATCTAGTTTCCGACCAATTGGTGGCGTCATGTATGACGAAGCCGAAGGTCTGATCTACGACATGCAACTTTATCAAAAGGAATCTTGGTGGTCACTTTTCAATCCTTGGACGGCAACATCCACGCTTTATCGGCATCGGCGCCTGCTGTGGCAGTTTACCCGGCGCAACATCGAGTTGCAGCACAAGGGGAGCGCGCTGGGCCTCACTTGGTCCGTGTTGAGTCCACTGCTGCTGTTCGGTGCCTATGCGTTTGTCTTTCTTGCCGTTTTTGACGGTCGATTTGGCGTTTCAGCGAGTGAGACGCGAATGGACTATGCTATCGGGCTTTTTCTAGGGCTGGCCCTGCTCCAATTGTTTCAAGAAACGATCACGGCCGCGCCGTTGGTCGTGGTGCAGAACCCCAATTACGTGAAGAAGGTCGTGTTTCCCCTTGAGATATTGCCGGTCGCGGCATTTGGCGGGGCGCTTTTTCGATGTCTTTTGGCCATAATGTTGGTGCTCATTGCGGTTGTTCTTTGGGGCCCAGGGTTGTCGCTGACGGTGCTGTGGCTACCGGTCGTCGTTGGATTACTGGCGCTGCTCTCGCTCGGCTTTGCGTGGATGCTTTCGGCTTTGGGGGTGTTTTTGCGGGATCTCGCGCCCTTGATGCAGTTCTTTTCCGTCCTGCTGATGTTCATGAGCGGAGTTTTTTATTCACTGAATCGCATTCCGCCGGCCTTCTTATTTTTACACTATAATCCTTTGCTGGTGATTGTGGAGACAAGCCGTGGTGTGGTGTTGTGGCATCAAGTGCCGGCAGCTGGAGATCTTATTTATGTTGGATTTATAAGTGTGATTTTTTGTTTAATCGGCCATCTGCTTTTTTGCGTCGTTAAGCCTGCATTTTCGGACGTCCTATGAGCGAAGTGGTTATTAGCGTTTGCAACGCGAGCAAAGCCTACCGGATCTGGCACAGTTCCAGTAAACGCTTGGAGTCGCTGCTTCTACATGGGCTCAAGCATGTAATTCCATCGTTGTGGAATCGTTGCACAGCGGCACAGGCGCGGAGATTTCGCGACTTCTATGCGCTGCGCGACATAGGATTCGAAGTGCGCAGGGGGGAGACAATAGGTATTATCGGTCGAAACGGCTCCGGAAAATCCACGTTGCTTCAAGTCATCGCAGGAACGCTTTCGCCGAACCGAGGCACGGTCGAAGTCAATGGTCGGGTGGCGGCCCTGCTGGAGCTCGGATCTGGCTTTAACCACGACTTTACGGGAAGGGAAAACGTCTATTTGAACGGCGCAATTTTAGGTTTGAGCGAAGCCGAAATGTCGGCGCGGTTTGAATCCATCGCTGCGTTTGCGGATATTGGCGAATTCATCGACCAACCGGTGAAGACTTATTCCTCGGGCATGGTGTTGCGGTTGGCCTTCGCGGTGGTTGCGCATGTGGATGCCGACATTTTGATCGTAGACGAGGCGCTCGCGGTGGGAGACGCGTTCTTTGTCCAGAAATGTATGCGGTGGATACGAGAGTTTAAGGAGAGAGGCACAGTTCTCTTTGTCACCCATAATGCCGCCGACGTGGTCGCCCTCTGCGATCGCGCCATTTGGCTGCGAGATGGTGTGGTTGCGTTGGATGGCAGCGCCAAGCGTGTAACAGAAGAGTATTTAGCGTTCTTTCACACGAACGAAACCGGCAAATATATTTCGACATCATTTTCAGTAAAACCGGTAGTCTCCCGGGTTGAGGTATCGGCGCCAGCACCAGAAGGGTCCTTTAGTTTTGATCCTGCTAGCGCCGGTTATGGCGAAGGAAAAGGAAGGATTGTGAGCGCGGAATTGTTCCTCGCCGACGAGGCGAATATACGCATGTTTTCGGTAGCAGGGGGGGAACGTGTTACGCTGCGTATATTGGCTATAGCAGAGGAAGAAATGCCCAACCCGATTCTCGGCTTTTATTTGAAAGACAGTCGGGGTCAGTATTTATTCGGGGAAAACACTTATCGTTCCAACCTCAAGAGTGAGCTTGTTGCGATTCGAGGAACGCGGGTTAGTGCAGAATTTACCTTTCGAATGCCGAGGCTTCCGCGGGGTCAGTATATGTTTGCGTTGGCAATGGCGAGTGGTACGCAAGATGCTCATGTTCAGCAGCATTGGGTTTACGATGCACTTCAATTGGACTCGATAAACGAGCAATCACACCATGGTTTGGTAGGTATCCCAATAGAAAATATAGTAACAAAATTATTGGTGCCGACTGCTGCTGGCCTCGCTCCGACGCCGGTTAGGTCCAAGTCGGTAGTGGTTGATTGATCTAAATCTATCGGGAGTAATTTATATAGAACTCGCGCTGAAATTTATGGCTGAATATAAAGCAGAATGAACCAGTGTTGCGCAAATAAACCGATCAATATAACCAATATTCTTTTCTAATGCCTACGATTACTGAACTCGAAACCGAAGCCCTGCGCCGAAAGTGGTTCTACAACTTTATTTTGCCTAGCGGGAAGATGACGGAATCCTACCTTGATGGTCAGGTTATTGGAATTCACGATACGCGGGCAAGAATGATGCGTCAAATCATGGGGCAAATATTCAATTCTGATTTTGCGAGCGTGAATTGTATCGATCTTGCATGCCATGAGGGCTACTTTTCGTTCAAGCTTGCTGAAATGGGGTGCAAGAGTGTTTTGGGAATTGACGCCAGAAAAAAGCATATAGATGACGCAGCGTTGCTTAATCAAATTTATGAGCATGCGAATGTTCGTTTTTTGGAGGGTGATGTTCAGGGTGGAGTGCCGGCCAATGAGCAATTTGATTTTGTGCTTATGTTTGGCATTTTATATCATTTAGAAAATCCAATTGGTGCTCTGCGTGTTGCGTTTGGGCTAACGCGCGTAGTATGCTTGATTGAAACTCAGATTGCGCCGAACTTAACTGGTGTCATGGATTGGGGTTCCTGCAGAAATCAAAAACCGATTGTTGGGAGCTTTGCTATAGTTGATGAGTCTACCGAAATTATGAGTGACAATAAAGAGTCGAATCTTTCCCCTATTACTATACTCCCCTCATTGCCCGGTCTTCTGTGGATATTGAGTCGAATTGGATTTTCTCGCACTGAAATTGTCGCTGTCCCTGATGATGGGTATGAGCAGCTGAAATCCGGCAAAAGGGTAATGATTGCCGCGTACAAGTGAATTGACCTTCGGCTTCCTGCATGGCCAATGCTCGTGAACTGCCGTTTTTGGGGCGATCGCTTCATGTGTGAATCGTGGTTTTGACTAACAATTTTATTTTCTTGGGCTTTAATTGCTATGCTTTATATTGCAATCTGTGCCCTGCTACGAAGCATTAGATATTGTGTGAGACAGGGGCTTTCTTGTGGTGGGCGGGGCCGTCGGTGTGATCGGTTTCGGTATTGTTGAAGATTTGATCGCTCACGCGAATAAAAATTATACCCGAGATGGATTGTAGTATGCATAGTATGATTATATTTGTGCCGAACTCTCCGGGGTGTACGATTTAGTGGTTGCTTTAACGATGGAAGGGCACTCTTTCTAGTATGAGGAATTACTGTGGGATGTTTAACGCGTGTTGCGTCCAATTGGTATGTTTCTGACATGCTTTGAAGAGAAGCTGAAACAATTTGCGTTTCGCGTTGGGGTGTCGGTAGGTCTGTATTTTATTGCTATGTACTCGAACGAAGAGATCAGCCTAATCTCGGTTAGAGTCTTGGCGCGCTCAAGGATGAACGTGAATGTCCAACCTGAAGCGAAGTTCTGTGTATAGTGAGGCGGAGGAAGTCTGGAGTAAGAACGAGGCGAGTGCCTCTACCGCTCCACCCCTGGCAGGGAACCGGCTCGGCGGTTCCCTGCCGGGGGTGGAGCTTGCCACCGCGAATTCTCGCGGGCGGAGTCGGGCGATCATCACCCACCTTGATTTGTCGGAGCGGATCGAAATTCAGTCGGGACTGCGAGCCGGGGACAC